>OBEQ010586493.1_pt1 | contig 18979 bp, 26 predicted proteins | sample 1670901 | NCBI WGS metagenome assembly OBEQ01 (sample SAMEA104232315, study PRJEB22302) | groundwater metagenome | biome: forest; feature: aquifer; material: groundwater | place: USA | collected 2011-08-07 | depth 5.4 m
AAGAATAATAAAAAGAATAATAAAAAGAATAATAAAAAGAATAATAAAAAGAATAATAAAAAGAATAATAAAAAGACTGCGAAAAAATAAAAAAAAACAAAAAAGAGATATACAAAGAAATGAACCTAACTAACCTTATCCAAAAAGAATATTCTGATGTGAAAAAAGAGAATAGTCTTGAAACCTCAATTCTGCCTTCAAAAAAAATGAATGAATTAGTGCAATCATGCAAACTTTTTCTTCGTATTTGCAGACGAGTATATGATGCACTAGACTCTTATCCGCCAAAAGAAACTATTATTCTTCCAGCAAATTTTGAACTATACAACGCAGCTCAACAGATTGTGTCAAAAATATCCTTTGAAAAAGAAGATATTTCTTTTTTCGTAAGTACACTTCCAAATTATCAAAAATTTGAATATTTTTCCTTCTCAGGATTGTTTATTTCCGCACTCATAAATAAACACTATGAAAAAACTAAAACAAATGAAGAGTACGTACTCATAACCGAAGGACTTGGAAAAGGAATTTTGAAAGAACTTCAACAAATTGGAACATATACTAATGGCGCAACTATTCATGTATTTGGAAACCTTGGATCAAATACTGGCGAAAATATGATTTCTGGAAAAATAATAGTAGAAGGAAATTGCGGGTACAATACAGGAATATTTATGCAGGGAGGAGAAATTATTCTTCGAAATGCAAAACGAGGACTTGGTTCATACATGGTAGGCGGAAAAATTACCTGCGAAAGAACAGGAACTGAGACTGGTTATTTAATGGAAGGAGGAACCATTTTTATAACTGAACATTGTGAAGAAATTGATAAAAATTCTTATGGGGGCAAAATATATTATAAAGGAGAAAAGATAATAAGACAAACAATAAGAATGCCAAAAAAAAGAAGTAACAAAAAATAAATGGTTATAATAAAAAAATGAGAAATTTCATAAAATGAACCTTGAAAAAATTTTACAAGAAGAGTACAAAGATGTATCCAATCAAACACGGAAAGAGATAAAACAGGTAGCACACTCAAAAGAAGTAGATGACATACAAAAAGTGTATAAATATTTTATGCGTACCTGTAAAAAAATATTTGATGACGCAAATGATATAAATAGGACAACAGAGAATGTAAAATTTTTAGCAACAAATGAGAACCTTTATTTTTTAGCAAAAAGACTAACCGAAAAACTTGATTTTGAAAAAAAAGATCTTGATACGTTCTTTAGCGAATTAGTCAATTATAAAAAATTTGTTTCTTTTTCATCAACAGGATTTTTTATTTCAGCGCTTATTAACAAAAATTATGATCGAACAAGAATGAGAGAAGAATACGTTCTTATCGCGTATGATCTTGATGAATTAGGATATATTGGTTCACACTGCAATGGCGCAAATATACATGTATATGGAAATGTTGGTTCACAAATCTGTGAAAAAATGGAAAAAGGAACTGTTACAATAGAAGGAAACGCGGGTTATTGTGCAGGTTGTAATATGAAAGGTGGAACACTTATTCTTCAAAATGCAGATAATGAACTGGGTGCTTTCATGAACGGCGGAACAATTATCTGCAAAAATGCAGGAGAAGAAGTTGGATTATTCATGATTCGAGGAACTATTCATATTACAGAATTCTGTAAAGAAATAAGCGAATCTTATTATGGCGGCGATATTTATTATAGAGGAGAAAAGATAAGTCCGAAAGAAATGAAAATCAAGTAAGAAGGTTGAATAAAACTATCTGATAAAACTATCTGATAAAATTGTCTGACAAAAAATCTAAAAAATATCTGATGGACATAAGAAAGAGTAAAAAAAAGTACGAGAAAAATAAAAAATAAAACAAAAAAACGAAAATAAAAAAAATCTTATGAAATTAACAAACATACTTGAAACTGAATATCAGGATATAACAGAAAAAAAATCTCTTGATGTGAAACAAGATAGTTCAGACACTGTACTTATGCAAGCATGGAAAGAATGGATTTTAAAAGAAAACTTTATAGATTCTATTTTTGTAATAAACAATAATTCTGCCTATAAATCTGCACGAGATATTTTAAAAAAAAGAAGATATACCCAAGCAGATATAACTGATAGTTGTTTTACAATAAATCCCTCTGAAGAACGGTACGGAGAATATGCATTTGGAACGTTTATTAGTGCAAGTATAGCAGAACATTATGAAAGAGCAAAACAAGAGCAATTCGGTGTTGACAATTATAAAATAATAATTCCTCCTTTTTTTGAAAAAATGTATTGCATTGGGTTTTCAAATAGAGATGCGAAAATAGAAATTTTTGGAAATGCTGGAGAACACCTTGGATTTTGCATGAAAAGTGGAACAATTATTGTAAATGGAAATGTAGGAGATAATACTGGTTGGGGCATGGATAGAGGAAAAATAACAATACACGGAAATGCAGGTGAAGAAACTGGTTATTATATGTGTGAGGGGATCATAGAAATAATGGGAAACACGGGCAGATATTCTGGATTCAAAAGAAGAGGTGGAACAATTATTGTTAAGGGAAGGAGAAGATAAAAAAAAATGAAAGATCAATAAGAAGAAAATAAAAAAAATAGAAAAATAGATTATCTATACTTTCTAAAAAATTCTTCTCTATCAATCCCTATTTCTTCAAGAATAGCTTTTAATAAACCTTTTCCAATATCTTTCTGTGTATGTACTGGAACAACTGTTGTTCTTCCATCAGAATGTTTATAAAACTTATGACTCCCTTTCTGTCGTATACATTGAAAACCTTCTCTTTCAAGAAATAAACAAAGCTCTTTAGAAGAAAGCAGAGGAAGCTTCACAAATCAAACCTCAACAGCTTGAATACCTATAAATTTAATGTCTTCTTCAGTTACCTTTTCTTTCTTTTTTGACTGTACTTCAAGACAAAGTTCAATTGCTTCTTTTACATTTTTCATGAGTTCATCAACAGTATCACCTTGGGTTACACAACCTTTTAATCCAAGAACTTTGCCAACATATATTCCATCTTCGTCTTGCTCAATAATAACGTGGTATATTCGTTTCATTTATCATATAAAACACTTTGAGTTTATTAATTTTTCGAGAAAAAAATCAAAAACCCAATGTCTCAGCAAGTATTCAAAATATGTCCCTCCCCCCCGAAAAAAAGTAAAAAAAATAGAAAAAATACATTGCGGACTCAAAAACGTTATTGAAAGTTAGATATAAAATTTATTTTTATAAAATCTGATAAAAACAAAAGTATTATATTTAACTTGACATTCTTTAAAAAATTATGAAATACTTTTTCAATTCTAAACCTTCTGGCAGTGTTGTACCCACAATTGAACTACTTCCAAACACTGAAGGAAAAATATCTCGATACGCAATGTATGAGGATTCTGCAGTAATCCATCTTTGTAAAATACAAGCAGGAAAACTGTCTCATAACTATTCAACTGGCTGTTTTATTTTAGATTATAAAGGAAAAACGAAATTCATTAACTTACCTAAAGAAGACTTATTCTATTTGGCAAAAAAGCATGATCTGCCTCTTGAAGAAGTTGAAGAGATTGCTAACATTGAAAGACAACAAAACGAAAGTCTTGAATCAAAAATTTCTTAAAAAAAACAGAATAACCTTCATACATAGATCTAACAAAAATCTAACAAAAAATCTAGATCTTTAACAAATAATTCTCTTTTTTCGTCGTCACAACATTGAGACGAAAAATCCTCTGATTTTATTTTTCTTGACAATACATTTATAAATAAAAAAGGTTACTACTCTTCTAAACGAAACGGTGGTGAGACTATCAAAAAAAAACAAAACTGCCGAAATGAAACTCACAGAAACAATCGAAACAGAGTATGAAAATATTACTTCTCATACACAATCAAATATACGATTACAAAAAATTTCTCCAACACTTGAAAGAGAATTATTAAAAGCATATAAAAGATCAGTTAATTATGTTGAAGGAAATAATAGGAATCAAATAAAATATAGTGGTGATTATAGTTCGTTCTACGTATTTGCATATAACCGTCTTGAAAAAATTTCTTTTACACAAATAGACATTTCACTTTTTTATAACTCATTCTTTTCTAAAGGAAGAGAGTCTGTCGGCGGTGAAAAAAGTATATTCTTAACAGCAATGGTGCAAGCTCATTTTGATAAAACAAAAACAACAGAAGAATATTCTTTTCTGTTTCAAGATATCTCGCCGATCTATTTCGGATATAGACTTGATGGACCAAAAATAAAAATTGCCAGAAATGTAGGCATATGTCTTGGACAAAAAATGCATTCTGGATCAATACGTGTTTTAGGAAATGCAGGCAATTATTGCGGAGAATTTATGCATGGTGGAAACATTCATATTGAAGGCAATGCAAAAAATAATGTTGGAAATTGTATGGATGGAGGAAATATCATTATCAATGGAAACGTACTTGATTATGCAGGTATGAAAATGAGTAATGGCAAAATTACTGTACATGAAGGTGCACAATATGACTGTTGCGAACAAATGACGGGTGGAACTTTCTCAATTGATGGAACAGTAACAAATTTTTCTGATGAAATTTTCGGCGGAACTGTCATTCATAATGGAGAAAAGATATTTCCCAGAGAGTGAAATAAAGAAAAAAGAAAAGAAGAAAAAAGAAAAGAAGAAAAAAGAAAAGAAGAAAAAAGAAAAGAAGAAAAAAGAAAAGAAGAAAAAAAATGAAATAAAAAAATAAATCCACTAAAAAAATAAACATCATGAAAATTACAGATATAATCGAAACGGAATATGCAAACATTCAAAAGACAGAACAAGAATTAGTTTTAACAGATAGTCAAGGAATAGACAGTATTATTCAGGCATATGAAGAGTGGGGAACAAAACTAAGAGAAATTTTTATAGAATATAACTATCTAAATAAAATATATTCTATGGCAAATGAAATTATTGAAAAAAAAGAATATGACAGAACAGATATAACTGCATTTTGCAACCACCTGTCGGATTTTTCACCAAAATGTAAATCTTTACTTGAACAAGATAAAATAACCTACAGAGGCATTTTTTTATCGGGTCTTATTAACTTACATCATCTTAAAATAAAATCAAATAATTCTTATCATATCATCACCGAAAATATGTCTAACTCACTACAATATTTTGGTTTTCAAAATGCTGGTGCAACTATTTTTATACAAGGAAATGTAGGAGATTTTACAGGATATGAAATGAGTCTTGGAACAATAACTATTTTTGGAAATACAAATAATGGACTTGGAACTAAAATGTTTGGCGGAAAAATTATTGTCAAAGGAAATACAAGAGATGAAACAGGCAATGAAATGAAAGGCGGAGACATTTTTATAACTGGTTTTACAAAATGGGGTACTGGACATAAAATGAGAGGCGGAACAATTCACGTTCTAAAAAAAATAAAACACCTCTCAGTTCATAAAATTGATGGAGACATCTACTGTGCAGGAAAACAGGTGTATTCATGAGACTTACTGAACAAATAGATAAAGAATATGCAACACTTGATACAAGAATACTCTCTGAAATAAAAGAAAAAAAACCAAGTAAAGAATTTTCTGCTTTTTTATCTGCGTACAAAAAATATCTTCTTTGCTGTAAAGAAGAAAATCTTGACGGATCCTCTCTTTATTCAAGCTGTAGACGAAATGCTGACCTTGCAAGATCCATCCTCTTCAATGTTTCATACAATCAAGAAGACATAACCCTACTCTGTTTGAAAGGTTCAGAATACGCAAATAATATACAAGAGAAAACAAGCGGAGACTTTTTTTCTGAAGCCATAAATAAAGATCATTATCAAACAAAAACACAAGAACCCTATCTTATTTTTTCAGAATTTTTTAAAAGAAGTCTTACTAACGTTGGATTTGAAAATAATGGAGCGTATATAAAAATTATAGGTGATGTGGGAAGTAATCTTGGTTTTTATATGCATACAGGAAAAATATCTATTATTGGAAGTTGTAATATCTTTACAGGTGATAACCTGAAGGGAGGAGAAATCCTTATCGAGGGTAACTGTGGAGATTTAACAGGATATGCTATGAGTTCTGGAAGTATCATCATCGAAGGAAATTCTGGAAACAACACAGGATCCCTGATGCGAAATGGAAGTATCACTGTCAAAGGAAATATTGCATCACTTGCAAAAATAATTTACGGCGGTAAAATCTATTGCAAAGATAGGCAGGTGTATCAAAAATGAAACTCGCTGACGAAATAAATAAAGAGTATGCAGATATTACTGAAAAAGAAATCTTGCAAGCAAAAGAAAATAAAAATCAAATAGTTCTTACACTTTTAGATATCTGTAGAGACGCAATACATAAAATAGATAAAAATCCTATGCGATTTCTTACTATAGAAGAAATTGATCTCGAACCTAAAACCTATACCTATGCAAGAGAAGCATTTGAAAAAATAGAATATTCTTCTCAAGACATTACTGAACTCTCTTTGCTTCTTTCTTTTTTTGATCAAGATGAAAATAATAAATCACTTGGACTTGCAGTTTCAGCATGTGTGAATGCTCATGCGGAAAAGACGATAAAAGAAAAAATTGAAAGAAAAAAAGAAGATATACAAAAAAATCCTGAAAGTAAAAATGCAAAAAAAAGAGAAATTGAAGAAATGGAAATTGAAGAAATGACTAATGTAAACATGACTTACTATATAAATCAAAAATACATAATCTCAACAGAATTTTTTCCAACTAAACCATTCTCTCTCGGGTACAGAAATAAAAATTGTCAATTAACTATTCAAGGAAATGGAGGAAGAAATATTGGTTGGAGACAAGAGAGTGGAGTAATCATCGTAGGGGGAGATGTAACAGAAAGTGCAGGACAATTCAAAACAGGCGGACTTCTTAATATCAAAGGAAATGCAGGACATCTTCTCGGATACTGTATGTATGGCGGAAGCATTCGAGTTGAAAAAAATGCAGGAAGCAGCGTTGGCGCAAATATGAAAGGGGGAAATATTTATGTCAACGGAAAAATGGAAAGTATAACTTCCGATGCAAGTATACAAGGAAAAATATATTCAGGGGGAGTACTTGTACATCCGAAGAAAGAAAGAAGATAAAAGAAGAAAGATGAAACTCACTGAAGAACTAAATAAGGAATATGAAAACGTAAAAGAAACAGAAACAGATACAATAAAAGGAATCACTGATAATTCTGCTGTTCAAGAAATATACAAGTCTTTTACAATAATGCAAAAAAGACGCATGAACGAAAGTATTCCTACAAGCTATGAAAGTTGCAGACAGATAATTGCACTTAATGTTGGAGAATTTTATTCAAATGATATAACTCAATTCTGTCTTCTCGTGTATGCAAATGATCAAGAAATAAAAAATCTCAAAGACTTTGGACTTTTTTGTTCAGCACTCATTAATGCACACTATGAACATACCAAACAAACAGGCGAATATCATCTTGTTCTACCTATTACAGATAAAAAATTGCCGTATATTGGAATTTATAATGCGGGTTCAGAGATACTTATTACGGGAGACTGCGGAAATTATCTTGGTTCAGAAATGCAGTCTGGAAAAATAAGTGTAACTGGTTCAGTAGGAGAACGTGCAGGACATATGCTCAAAGGAGGCAAAATAATAATTATGAAAGATGTAGGAATTGAAACAGGCCTTTTTATGAAGAATGGCAACTTGCAAATTTTTGGAAATGCAAAACGAGGACTTGGTTACCATATGATTGGTGGCAGAATTGATGTTGAAGGAACGCTTGAAGACAAATTTATTTCAATAGATGGTGGAGAGATCTATCATCGAGGAAAACGCATATTTAGAAATACAAATAATTCTGAAGAAGAACTTGATACAAGTTCACTTTTTACCATCATAAAAAATTTTCTGAGAGGAAGAAAATGAAACTCACCGACACAATAAAAAAAGAATATGAACACGTTGAAAAGAAAGAGGTACATACTCTTACTGTTCCAAAGACTCAAAATGTTGATACTCTGCTCGATCTTTATACTGAAATGCAGCAAGATACACTCTTTAATACGACAAAAAGCAGAATATTTGCAGGAGAATATGATACAGATGAAGCTTATAATTACATCGAAGAACAAATAAAACACAGAGTAATTAACAAAAAGCTATCTTATACATCTGAAGATATTACTTCATTCAGTTTTCAAGTTACAAGAATAAAATCAAAACACACTATTAGTCAATTAGGTTTATTTCTATCCTCGCTTGTAAACGAAAACTTCAGAAGAAAAAAAATTGAAAGTCCCTATCTTATCTATACACGTGATGAAAAAAATAATTCTGATCCATTCCTGCTCCATGTTGATTTTTTAGGTTATAAAAATAATGGCGCAAATGTTTTGATTTTTGGAACTATTGGAAACGGACTGTGCACAAGAATGTCAAAGGGAATTGTTACAGTTGAAGGAACATGCAAAGATGGATTTAGTGAAACTCCATTTATCTGTTCGGAAATGCGTGGCGGATCGTTTACCATCAATGGAGATGTCTTTGCATCTTGCGGTTACCTCATGAAAGGTGGAAGCATTACAATTAACGGAGAAGTAAAAAAGAAGCATACCTTATTACCCTCACGACAAACATCATTTGGCGCACTTGATGCAATAATAGACTCACGCATTGGCTTTATGATGCAAGATGGAATTATACACGTTCAAAAATATTGCGGAACAGAACTTGGAACAGAAATGACAGGCGGAAAAATATTCATAGAAGAAGGAGACTGTACAATTTCTGCTCGAAAAAAAGGAGGAGAAATCTATTACAAAGGGGTGTTACAAGAAAAATGAAACTTACACAAACCATCGAAACTGAATATGAAAAAGTAGAAGAGAAAAAAATAGATACTCTTCCAACAATAGAACAATCAAAATCACTTGAAAAACTTGTAATTGTGTGGAAAGAGTGGACTTTAAAAATGGTAAATCATCCTGCCATTCTTTCTACTTATTTTCTTTATGACAAAGCATATCACCAAATAAAAAATGCAAAAATTGAATATACGAAAGAAGATATAACAAATCTCTGTGCGAAATTAATTGTTTTACAAGAACAACATCCTATTTCTGAAAGGAAGAAATACTTATCCGGTCCATCTCTTTCATTTGGAAACGCATTTGGTATTTTCATGTCTGCTCTTGTAAACAAACATGTAGTAACGGTAGAACATGAAATGAACAAAAAAAACGAAGGAAAGAAACAAACATACATACAACAGATAAGAAATGCCTTTCAAAAAAAAACAAACCAAATAGAAAAAACAGAAGAAACAGAGCAGAATAAACAAATAAATGAAAAAAGAAAAATAGAATACACCATTCACACAAACAATCCCTATGAACCTATAAATTATGTTGGCTTTCGTAACAGAGGAAACACTATTATTGATGGAACTGTTGGAGATTACGCAGGTCTTGCAATGCGATCTGGAACATTACATATTCTTGGAAATTGCGGAAAACAAGTTGGATGTTTCATGCGTGGTGGAACAATTATTCTTGAAAAAAAATATGAAAAAATATCAGGTTCTATTTACTGCGGAAAAATTGTACATAAGAAAAATACTATCGTACAAGATTCATTCAACAAAAAAAGGAGATATATATGAACCTTCAAAAAGTAATCGAAACAGAATATAAAAATGTTGAAAGTAAAAATTCTCCGCATCTCCTGTTTGAAAAAAATAAAGAGGTAGAAAAAATACTATTTGAATACAACGCTTTTAAAGAATGTAACTGTGACCCTGTCACAAATCCTCTTCCTATGTCCATTCGATCGGAAATCAATAAAATTATTCAAAGAATTTCACACATTAATTACTCTCCTCAAGATATAACTGCTGTATGCACGTATCTTGAAATTACAAAACCTACTGAAGAACTTGCCATTGGAACATTTCTTTCAAAACTTATTAATGCACAGTATGAAAAAACAAGATATACAGGAGAGTATACTCTTCTTGTCAATCATTTCGACCCGCCTCTCGTCTATATCGGACTTGAAAATTTCGGAGCACATATTGTTGTATATGGAAATGTTGGAAACTCTTGCGGAAGAGAAATGAGAAGTGGCATTTTACAGATTAAAGGAGATGCAAAAAGAAATTGTGGTGATTCACTAAGAGGAGGAGATATTTTTGTAGAAAATGCAGGAGATTGTCTTGGATTTCTTATGAATGGTGGCGAAATTCACGTTTCTAAAAATGCAGGAAAAGACGTTGCAGACATGATGCATGCAGGAAAACTTTTTATTGACGGAGATTATGAAAACTTATCACTCACAACCCACATGGCAAGACTTTTTCAAGTATATCACAAAGGAAAAAGAATTTTTTGGTAAAAAAAATAACGAAAAGAAAAAATACATTATGGAAAAAAAATAAAAAATGAGCGAATAAAAATATGAACTTACAAAAAATAATTGAAACAGAATATGAATCATGTACTAAAAAAACAGAAGAAAATATATCTATAGAAAACGTAACTGTGCCGCTCTTACTTAAAGAGTATGCAAGTTATTTGAGAACCTGCAAAGCAAACGGACCGAGTACTGATCTTAACGGTCACGAAAGAGATTATGGACTTGCTTTATTTATTGTTCGCGAGATTAATTACTCTCATGAAGATATTACAAAATTTTGTTTGTCATTTGTAAATGAAATAGAAGAAACACAAAAAATGGGTCTTTTCTTATCTGCTCTTGTAAATACAAATTATCAAAAAAATAAAAGAAATAATACTGAAAAAATAGAATACAAATTAATTACTGAACATATATCCAATTCAAAAAATATTTCTTGTATTGGCGCATATACAGACGGAGCAAAAATTACCATCATTGGAGATATTGGCGACTCACTCTGTATGCGTATGCGAGAAGGGGACATACTTGTACAAGGAAATGTAAAAGAGCATATAGGATATCAAATGAGAGGTGGAACTATTCACATAACAGGAAATGCAAATCTTGTTGGAACTGCAATGATTGGTGGAGAAATTATTGTCGATGGAAAAATACATTCGCTTGCAAAAGGCTATCGAAAAATGTCCGGCGGAACTATTTATGAAAAAGACAGACGGGTATATCCATGAAAGGAGATGCACTTATTACTGAAGAATATACAAATACAAATAAAAAAAGAGTATCTGTAGTAAGATAGATAGACACTAAAGAAATAAAATGAACCTAACAGAAATAATCAGACGAGAATATGGAACTGTTGAAGAAAATATTCATAATGTTGCAAAGATAGATGGAAAACTCTTTGAACAATTTTTTCAAATCTACTCTTCTGTTCAAAATACTGAAGGCATTGTCAATCATTCTTATTATGATTCTCTGTATGAAACAATTTGGGAAAAAATAATGACTGAACATTTTTCTTATACACCAGAAGATATCTGCAGCATTTCTATTTTAGGAACTACTTTTTCTGATCAAGAAAATATCGGATTTTTCTTGTCATGCCTTATCAATATTCATTATGAAAATACAAAATACTCAGGAATTTATCACTTGCGAACAAAAGAATACTCTTGTCCTATTCGTGCGCTTGGCATACACACTGACGGAGCACGCATAGTAATAGAAGGAGATGTTGGAAATGAGTGCGGAAAATTAATGCAAGCAGGTTCATTATTTGTTGAAGGAAACAGTATTGATGAAATGTGTGGAACAAAAATATTCAGTCATATCGGAAGTGAAATGCAAGGTGGCTTACTTAAAATTTCAGGCAATGCAGACATTGTCGGATATGGAATGAAAGGAGGTCTTCTCTACATAGGAGGAAATGCAAAAAGTCAAGTCGGCGGCAGAATGCAAGATGGATATATCTTTGTTCAAAAAAATGTATTTGGTTCTGTTGGTTTTGGAATGGAAGGTGGAACAATTACCGTAAAAGGAGACGTACTTGAACCAGTTGGTCAAGAAATGATCAATGGAGAAATTCACATTAATGGCAGTCTTCCCGAAAGAGAAAGAATGAATGGCATTCATGTTTTTATCGGACCAAATGCACGAGTATATCAAAATGAAGTATTAATTTATGGCACTCAAAAAAATGAACAAGGTAAAACTATTTATGGAGAACCTGATGAAGCTTAAAGATATTCTCGCAGCAGAATATAAAAATGTATATAGTAAAACAATTCTTTCTCTTGCAAAAACAGAGAATAATGAAACTATTGAAAAAATAATTTCGCTATGGACAACTGTAAGAAAAAAAGATAAGCAAATTCCTATAACCTATGTAAGAGAAGATGCAACGCTCTACAATAGATTCTTGCAAGCAGTAACAAATGAGAATCTTGCATACACTCAAGAAGATATTACTCTTTTTTCAATAAAAACTGAAGAATATATAGGAACAGATATGCATTCGTATATTGGACAAATGCTCAGTGCACTTGTAAACTTTCATCATCAAAAAACAAATACAAATACTGAATATGTTCTTGTAACAGAACATCTTCAAGAAAAACTTTTGTTTCTTTGTAAAGATAATTCTGCAAATGTTCTTGTACAAGGAAATGCAGGGTATGGTGCGTGCGGATATATGAGAGAAGGAAATGTTCGCATAACAGGAAATACATTAAACCCTATGGGTGTGAATCTTATCTCTGGAACAATTGAAATTTTTGGAGATGCAAATGATATTGGACCGTCTATGAAATCAGGAAAAATAATTGTTCACAAAAATGCTTCTTATGTTGGAAACAATATGGAGGGAGGAATGATTGTTATTCATAAAAACGCTTCTTGTGTTGGAAGAGAAATGAAAAATGGAACAATTATCATAAATGGAAATATCGATGATGCCATCGGAAAAGACATGACTGGCGGAGAAATTTATGTCAACGGAGAAAATTGTATTATTTCTGATTCGATAAAAGGAGGAGATATTTATCATAAAGGAACAAAGGTTTATTCAAAATGAAAATAGAACAACTTATAAAAGAACAATATAATGACGTAAACGAGAAAACAATAGTTCATCCTCTAAAAAACAATGAAACAAATCTTCAAAATCTTTTTCCAATTGAAAAATTTATAAAAGATCATTTTCAAAGAAGAAACCTATCTACTGATCAAGATGGATATTTTGAAGTTTTGCTTGAAACAGAACTTAAAAAAATTCCTCACTACACACATGAAGAAATAACTTATTTTTCGTCAAGAATTCCTGAGATAGTATCGTTAGATGTTATTTCAACTATGAGTTCATCTATTCTTTCAGATGGTTACAAAAAAAACCATCTAGGTATTCTTCTAACAAAACTTGTACAATATCATTACAATAAACTTCCGACAAACAAACCCTATGTTCTTCTTCTTCAAGAGTATGGAGAAAAAGTACCTATGCTGGGAAGTAAATTGGCTGGTCCGCATATGCACATTTTTGGTGATTGCGGAAGTAATGTTGCAAGAGAAATGGAACAAGGAATACTGGAAATAGATGGTTCTGTTAAAAATTTTTGTGGACAAAGAATGAAAGGCGGGACAATAAAAATAAACGGAAATGCAGGAGATGCTCTTGCCGATTGTATGAAAGGTGGAAATATTATTCTTTCCGGAAATGCAGAAGATTACACGGCAGATCTTATGGAGAATGGAATAATTTTTATCAGTGGAAGTGTCAAAAACAATCTTGCACAAAAAATGTCAGGAGGAAATATTACCATTCAAAAAAATGCAGGAGATTATGTTGGTTCACAAATGCACAGAGGCCACATTATCATATATGGAAATTGTGGCAAAGAACCTGGAGCAGATATGACTAGCGGAAAAATAATTGTGTATGGCAAAGCTGGAAAAATAACAAAACATCGAGAGAAAGAAGGAATGTTATATGTAAATCATAGAAAAAGATTACGAAGAAATGGATTAGAAGAATAAAAAAATAAAGAAAATAATTTGATAAAAAAAAGGAAAAAATAAAATAAAAAAGAAAAAAAGAATCTAAAAAAATAACTAAAAATGAAATTAAACACACTTTTAGAAACAGAATATGAACGTATGGAAGAAAAAACAATCGAAGAACTACATTGCGAAAATGAGATGACAGAAGAATTAGATATTTTAATAAAACTGTATGAATCTTGGCTTGAAGATATTCCGAAACGTTCTTCAGTCGGACCATACACAAATTTTTACACTAATGCCACAGACAGATTTTTCAAAGCTCCAATTACTGACATTAGCGATCTTAGTGTAAAAGACATAACTCTTTTTTCTCTCAAACTTCAAAAATACGAATCAATACCGAATTTTGATTATACTGGTTTTTTCATTTCAGCAGTCATAAATTATCATTATAGAGAAACAAAATCAAAAAAGGAGTACATAATTTTTACAAAAAACCTTTCAAAAAAAGTAGCAGGAATAGGATACAATAATTATGCAAATGTACAAATCATTGGTGATGTTGGAAACAGAACAGCAAATCATATGGGAGGAGGAACATTACATATTCAAGGAAATGCACTTAGCAACTGCTGTGAACATTTACAAAATGGAACAGTTATTATTGACGGAGATATACCATCTTATAATTTTTGCTCAAACATGATAAATGGAAATGTATATGTAAAAGGTAGTGCAGGAGATTATGCCTGTCAATTTATACGAGGAGGAACTGTTGTCATAGAAAAAAATGTGTCAGACAAAGCCTGCCTTGGAATGCATAATGGAACTGTCACAATCAAAGGAAATGCGGGAAAAGAGTTTGCCACAGAAATGGAAAATGGAACAATCTATCTTGGCGGAGAATATCAATCTCTTGGAGAAAATATTAGAGGCGGAAAAATAAAAGGAATTGAAAAAAGAATATGAAACTTACCGAAACAATAAAAGAAGAATATGCAAGTATTACAGAAACAACAGTTAAAACTTTAAAAAATAATTCTTCTGTTGATAAAATAATTAAATCATTCGAAAATGCACTTGAAGAAGGAAAAAGAAATTATCTTCTTACATCAAGTAATTTTTTAGATAGTGTTGAAGAGAGTAATATAAGTCAAGAAAAAAAAGAAGAGTTCTTTAACGAATATTTTACTCCTTTTTTACAAAATACATTTTCTCGTCAGGATATAACTGTTTTTTCACTTGCGGCGCAAGAATACAGTGAACATGAATCTTTTTCAGACATAATTGGATTTTTTTTTAACAGAACTTATTCGATTTCATAATAAAAAATATAAGAGTGAAAATTTCATATCTCATCTTTCAACACAAGAAAAAGAAAAAAAACAAGAATATATTCTCATCACAAAAACAGATTCTTGTATGAGTTTTCTTGGAAACAGATTAGATGGACAAATCATCAGAGTTATAGGTGATGGCGGATCAAATGTTGGAGATAATATGTATTCAGGGAAAATAATTATTGAAGGAAATGTTAACGAAGGAGCAGGCACCTATATGAATGGAGGAGAAATTATCATTCAAAAAAATGCAGACGCAGATCTTGGATATTCAATACAAAATGGAAAAATTATTGTCTATGGAAATATAGGTAAAAATTGTGGACATATGATGATGGGTGGAAAAATTATTATAAAAGGAAATGCACATAATCATATTGGAACTGCGATGGGAGATGGAAAAATAATTATCGAAGGAAATGTGACTTCTTATGCAGGAGATCAAATGTCAGGAGGATGTCTCTTGATCAAAGGCGATACGGGAAATTATTTAGGAAAAGAAATGTCTGGTGGTAAAATTTCTGTACATGGAAAAACTGGAAGATATGTTGGTTCAGATATGAAAGGGGGACATATCTATCTACACGGAAATGATGCCGAGAAAAGAACCTATGTATCTTTTAAACAAATGCTAACGATGAATAAAAAAGTAAAATAAAAAAACTAAAAAAATATGAAACTTACAAATATTATCAACGAAGAATATGAAAATCTGACAGAATCAGAAATACAAATAGGAAAAACTGCAAAGAATGAAACAGTTCAAGAATTCATGCGATTGTATCATATATGGCAAGAAAATATAAAAAATATGAACTCCTCTCTACTTTTTCTAAAAATGTATGATGAGGGAATGCAAATTGTGTACAATCTTTCTTATACCCTTCAAGACATAACGTACTTTTGTTTTGCATTAAAAGATTTGAAAAAAGATACTCCTCAAAAACTTGAAAATATCCGACTTGGTTTTTTTATCTCTGCGCTTGTTAATACTCATTATGATAAAACAAAAACAACCGAAGAATACACAATCATAACTGAATTCTTTCCCGGATATAAGAGTCATCTCTGTTATAAAACAAATGGAGCAAAGGTAAAAATAATAGGTGATGTTAACAATTTCTGCGGACAAATAATGGAAAGAGGAAACATTTACATTCAAGGAAATGCAGGAGTGCAACTTGGAGAACAAATAAGTGGTGGAACAATTCACTTAACAGGAAATGCAGGCATGCATGCAGCAATAGGACTTATAGATGGAAGAATAATTATTGAAGGAAATACAGGACAAGATCTTGCAATACATATGAGAAATGGTTTTGTTTCAGTCGGCGGAAAGATAGAATCAATTGGTAAAATGATTTTTGGCGGAGAAATATACAATAAAGAAAGGAGAGTGTATCCTTAAAAAAATAAAAAAGAAAAAAAGAAAGAGAAAATTAAAAAAAAATATAAAATTAAAAAAGTAAAAATAAAATATAAAATAAATAAAAAGATATATATAAACAAAATATCTAAAAAGAATATGAACAAAAGAAATAAAAAAAAGATATGAACAAAAAATGAAACTACAAAATATTATCGAAACAGAATATGAAACAGTAACAGGCGATGAAATAAAAGAACTCGCAGGTGTAAGCCACAGTTGTGTTTCAGACTTACTTACACTCTATCAAAAAGAATGGGATAAAGATCAAAAAATTCCTGCAAACTATACAAGAGAAGATCTTACCTTATACAATCAATTCTCTGACGCGATTAAAAAATCAAAAATATCCTACACCAAAGAAGACATAACTGCTTTTTCAATTCTTCTTCATCAATTCGAAGGTTCAAGTATCCTTGAAAAAGCAGGATCAATGCTAACTGCACTTATAGCTGTTCATCAAAAAGAAACAAATTGCGAAGATGAATATCTTATAATTACAAATCATCTGAAAGAAAAAATAGATTTTATTAGTCATACAAATAGTAATGCAAGAATTCGTGTACGAGGAAACTGCGGCGATTATGCAGGACCATTCGGAGAAGGATCACTTATTATTGAAGGAAATTGTGGCTCATTTCTCGGTGGAAGTATGAAAAATGGATATGTTGAAGTATTTGGAAATGCAGAAAATATGATTGGATATCATTTGTATAGCGGAAAAATAATTATTCACAAAAATGTAAACTCTGTCGGCAATCAAATGAAAGGCGGACATATTATTGTAAAAGGAAATGTTACAAATCATGTTGGAGCAGAAATGGAAGGCGGCAGAATCGATATAGAAGGAACTTGCAAATCATTCAGACATCCAAAAGGAATGGAAGTATATAATCGAGGGAAAAAAGTAGAAGGAAAAAAGTAGAAGAAATAAAAGATGAAGAATATAAGATTAATAAAAAATAAGAAGAAATAAAAAAATTAATTTATTGAAAAAACAGCAAATGAAAAATAAAAACCAATCTGTTGAGTATCTGCAAAGTTGTGCTCTCGATATTTTTATTTGGTCTCAACCCCTCACAGCAAGAAAAACAGCAAGCACAAGAATCACAGGAGCACTCTCAGAGAAAATTGATGGGTGGTACTAAGGAGCAAGAATCTCTTGCAGAAAGTGCACTCTTGCGAAGGCTCCTTGGATCGTCGTAATTTATGTATTTTCAAATATTTTGAATTAAACAATATTAAATTCATAAAAAATAATTTCCACTAAAATAAACATCATGAAACTCACATATATAACCAACACAGAATATGCAGACATAAAAGAAACATCTTCTCTTACTCACAAAACTGAATCGAAAATGATCACAAGACTGCATGATTTATTTATTCAAAGTCCGACAGATATTTTTTGGGGATGGATAGATTCTGATGGAGATGATACCATTCAATATAATTTATATAGAAAATATTTCAAAAAAAACTCTGAAGAATTACAAGATTTAAAACCAGCAACTATCACACAATTCTGCATGGAATTATCTCGATATACTCATGAAAAAGAATTATATAACGTTGGCGGACAATTTTTATCTGCACTTATAAATGAACATTTTGAAAGAACGAAAACAAAAGAAAAATATTTTCTCATAACAGAAAATCTTGAACAAAATATAGACTTTCTCGGTCTCTTTGGAAAAGCAAATATAGAAATCAAAGGCAATGTTGGAAGAAATGCAGGTGCACATCTTGCAGGTGGAAAAATAACTATCTACGGAAATGCATGGACAAATCTTGGAAAAGAAATGAGTGATGGAGAAATTATCCTTTTTGGAGATGAAAAAACAAAAGATAAAAAAATACAAAACCAAAAAATTGTTCTTCTTGGAAATGCGGGAATGAATGTTGGCGAAAATATGAGAGGGGGAAAAATTACAATCAATGGAACTGCAGGAGATTCCCTCGGAATCAATATGAAAAGTGGAACTATTATTGCAAATGGACAAGTAGGTCACAATATTGGACACTGTATGAGTGGAGGAGAAATCTATCTTAACGATACATATCAATCGATCGCACATCATTTTAACTCTGGAAAAATCTATCACAAAAATAAAGTTATTATGTCACCATTTAGAAATGCTATTCGAAAAATAAAAAGAAAAATATTTGAGTAAAAAAATAAAAGAGCATAATGATATAATTGATTAAATAAAAAAGATAAAAAAATAAAAGAGCATAATGATATAATTGATTAAATAAAAAAGATAAAAAAATAAAAAGATA
>OBEQ012038886.1_pt1 | contig 18979 bp, 20 predicted proteins | sample 1670901 | NCBI WGS metagenome assembly OBEQ01 (sample SAMEA104232315, study PRJEB22302) | groundwater metagenome | biome: forest; feature: aquifer; material: groundwater | place: USA | collected 2011-08-07 | depth 5.4 m
ATCCCCGGGAAAACCTGTTCCTGCTTCAGAACTAGAAAGACCAAATAAAACAGCAAAGAAAAAAAGAGTAAATAAACCAAAAACAGCAGAAGCAAAAGACATAACAAAAAAAGATTGTATTTTAATCATAACAGAAAAACCTCAATCAGCTCAAAAGATTGCGATGGCTCTAGGAAATCCAAGACAAATAAAAGAAGGGAAAGTGTCTTACTACGAAGTTTCAAACAAAGGAGATAAAATACTTGTAGCATCAGCAGTTGGACACTTATTCAATCTGACATATGTAAAAGGACAAACTGGCTGGCCTATTTTTGATTTAGAATGGCAGCCTTCGTACCTTAAAAAATCAAGTGCGTTCACAAAAGCTTATCTTGAAACAATAAAAAAGTTATCAAAAAGAGCTAAAGAATTCATAATAGCAACTGACTACGATATAGAAGGAGAAGTTATCGGCTGGAATGTCCTAAGATTTATCTGCAATCAGGAAACAGCAAAAAGAATGAAATATTCTACTTTAACAAAACCTGAATTATTAGCCTCCTACGAAAATCCAATGCCGACACCAGACTGGGGACAAGCTTATGCTGGAGAATCAAGACACATCTTAGACTGGCTTTATGGTATCAATCTTTCCCGTGCTTTAATGTCTGCAATCAAAACACAAAAATCTTTCAAAATTCTTTCTATAGGAAGAGTTCAAGGTCCAGCTCTGAAAATCATCGTGGACAGAGAAAGAGAAATAGACTCATTTAAGCCAGAACCCTTCTGGCAAGTCTTTGCTATTATCAAAAATCATATATTTAAAACTTCAACTTCCTCTGAAGTTGAACGTATTAAAGATCCAGAATGGATCTTTAAGCACCCAGAAGATATCTTTGACAAAACACAATTAGAAAAATTCAAAAACATAAAAGAAGCAATAGCAGAAACAAAAATTACGGAAGAAAAAGTTACCCCTCCGCATCCTTTTGACTTAACTTCTCTCCAAAGAGATGCCTATGCTCTCCATCGTTTCTCTCCTTCAGAAACTCTAAAAGTTGCTCAAAAACTTTATCTTGATGGTCTAATCTCCTATCCTCGTACATCCTCCCAGAAAATACCAGATGCTATCCAGCCAAAAAACATTTTGAAAGCATTAGAAAGACATTTCCCTCAATTAACTAAATATGCAACAAGAAAAACTCCAATAGAAGGGAAAAAGTCAGACCCTGCACATCCTTCTATTTACCCAACAGGAGAATTTGCATCTCTCCCTGAAAGAGAATTAAAACTCTACACTCTTATCCTAAAGCGTTTCATCTCCGCATTTTCCCCAGATGCAATAACAGAAAATACTCGTGTTCTCCTAGAATCAATTCCAGATAAATTAAAATTCACCTCTTCGGGTCTAAAAATAAAAGAAAAAGGCTGGACAAATGTCTATCCTTCTGCAATGGAAGATCGCTCAATCCCAATTCTAAACGGAAAAGTAAAAATAGATGAAATAAAAATAGAAGAAAAAGAAACACAACCCCCAAAAAGATTTACTCCTACCTCATTAATAACAATTTTGGAAAAAAAGAATCTAGGAACGAAAGCGACAAGGTCCATGATTGTAGAAACTCTCTTTGACCGAGGTTACCTAGACGGAACCTCAATTAAAGCAACCCCTCTAGGAATTAAACTTATAGAATCCCTAGAAAAATACTCTCCAATTATCATAGATGAAGAACTAACAAGAAGTATTGAAGAGCAGATGGATAAAATACAAGAATCCAAATCCAACTTTAAAGAACAAGAAGAACAAATAATAGAAAAAGCAAAGAGAGTAATCACAGATGTTTCAAAAGAATTCAAAGCAAAAGAATTTCTCATTGGAAAAAATATAGCTGAAGGTTTGCAGGAGCATAGAGAAGAACAAAAAGCAAACAGCGAAATAATGCCCTGCCCAGTTTGCAAAATAGGAAAACTATCAATAAGATACTCAAAAAAAACATCAAGATATTTCGTCGCCTGCAATCGTTATCCAGAATGCAAAACCACATTCTCCCTCCCTCCAAATGCAATGATAAAAACCACAGGAAAAACCTCTGATTCCGGACTTCCAATTTTAATTGCATTAAGAAAGGGTAAACGTCCTTGGGAATTTCCTTTTAATCCAAACTGGCGTGAAGAAAATCAAAAGCAGAAAGAAGAAGAAAAAGAAGAATAACTTAAAGCCATTTATTAAGAGAAATAATCAATAAAACAGTATACTAGAATAATTATGGATTTAACCTATGTTAACAATATTAGCTAAAAACTAACTACATCCCCATCTGCTTATCACTATTTTTTATCACACCTTCAATCTGTTCAACACTCATCCCCTTAAGCATTTCTAAATGATCCTTAATAGCATGATGCCACGCCATCGCTTCAACCTTATGATGATCTTTATCCTCAACCTTAAAACCACAACTGCATACTATCTTTACCATAATAAATTACAATAAGTTGAGTTTATATAACTTCCCTAAAAGAAAGAAAACATTTACATAACAATAAGATTAATCTTATTGATGCAGATAGATACAACAAAAATGAGTTCAAGAGGACAGGTAGTTATACCCTTGGACATGAGAAAAGATATTAAAGAAGGAGACAAGCTGATTATAATTAGAAAAGATGATGAGATAATTTTAAAGAAATCTATACCTGAAAGCGCGCTTTGGTCTCAAAAATCCCTTGCTAAAACGTGGTTTAACAAAAAAGAGGATGAGGCATGGAAAGACTTGTAAAAGGAGACATAATAGTAATTGACTTTCCTTATTCTAACCTGCAATTTTACAAAAGAAGACCAGTTTTAATATTAAAAATTCCAAAAGGAGAAGATATTATAGTCCTGCAAATAACTAGTGATTCTTACGAAAAATCTGTTGAAATTGCAATAAAAAAAGAAGATTTTGATAAAGGAAACTTAAGAGTTGAGAGCTATCTTAGACTAGATAAAATATTCTCTATTGAAAAATCATTAATAAAATATAAAATCGGCTCATTAAAGAATGAAAGATTTAATGAAATTCTAGACAAAGTCTGCACATACTTAAAATCCTAACTATTCAGTCTAACTTCCCCATTCCTCTTCTCAATCTTATTATCTCCAATCTGTGGCTGTCCAGTAACATTCTGAACAGGATAAGCCAAAGAAAACTTCCCATCTTTAGTATGCAGATAAACTAATCCAGAAGTAATATTTATCGTATAAGCCCTATTAGCAACTTCAATAGGAAGTGAAAAATCTCTCTGATAACCATCACTCGCCTTGTAAGCAAGATTAATCTCATCAACAACCCCTAAAGCAGTCTCCTGAACCTCCAAATTAAGTCTTTCAGAATATTTATCATTTATATTTGCATAAATCGCAAAAAGAAAAGCAACAAAAAAGAACAAAATCGCCCCTATTAAGATAAAGAATTCTATGCTCGACTGCCCTCTTTTATAATTCATAATTATAAATATTATATTCTGCTTAAATATCTACCCTTCTTATTGAATTGCTGCATCTACTGGTCTTTTAGATAAATTTTTAAGTTGGTCAATTTTATAGTTTTATCATGAACGCTCAAGAAATAGAAACACTTGAGAGGAGATTTAAGAGAAAATGAAATATAAAATATTAATATTATTCGAAATTATTTTAGTATCTTTGCTGACTTATAACAGTAGGATAAATGACGGTAATTTATTAATAACATCCATTCTTTTCATTTTGGTTAATATTCCAATTGCCATAATTGTAAAAAGAATAGGCTTTAAGTAAGTTTAATAAAATTGAGCAAATCTTAATCTTTTTATTCAATTCAGCATCCGACAACGCAACAATGCACCTTCTTATAAGTATAAATCAGCATTATCATAAATCAAATAATTATCAATACCGGACTGCTCTTACATTAACAACTTCTCCCCGAAATAACAATAAGACTATTTTCCCTTACTCCTCAGAAATCCTTGCACTATCAACTTCAGCAGAGATTAAAATCTTCTTAACACCCTCATTCTTATTCAAGCTCCCAGTTAAAGGCACTTTGCTCTCAAAATAAACAGTATTCAATCCAGAAGCAGTTGAAACATTGATAACTATTCCATTAGACAAAACACTAATTCCGGAAACACCAGCAGGAAGATAAGCATTTATCGTAACTCTTGACGGCTCACCGGAATAAAAAACAGTTTCAGCAGAAGAAACAATCTTATTTGCAAAATTATTAACTTGGTCAAATCTTATCCTGTCGCTTATCGAACTGCTGTAATACAAAGCCAACCCAAGCACACTCACAACTAAAAATATAACAAACCCCACTATAATCAGATACTCCGTGCTTATCTGTCCCCTTTTATATTCCATAATTATAATTATAATAAGCTGCTTAAATACTTACGCGTCTCATTATTTTTATATTATCATTAAAAACCAGTCATCATAATCAAAATTGCCTTTTACATTAATAATTTTCCCATATAATATAATTTAAGCTAATAAAATAACTCTTCCGAACATTTATACCTGAACATTTATAAAATCCCTTCGCCTATATCAAACATCCTAAACAAGAGGTAAAAATGGGAAAAACAAAAATACTATTTGGAATATTATCATCTCTTCTTTTGCTCATAGCAATCTTGCATACAGTCTTCCATTTTGCAGTCGCAGGAACAGGAATTTCAAGCTTCTACGGACAGGGTATCTCCGGATTTTCAATAGGAAAAATAACCTTAGGAGAAGAATTCAAAACACAATATAAGTCCTTCTCGCCAATCTCATTGGGAATAATTGCAGGAGAATGGTGTCTCTTCTTCACTTTCCTCATTTTCACTTCAGTAAAAAAGAGAATTGATGCAAAAAGAGAAGTGCTGGCAATCCATATAAATAAACATTCAGACAAATCAAAAACAAAAACTGACTTAGATTACCTTTATGAAACTCTAAAAGAAAAAAAGAGCTTAAAAATCTCAACAATAGCTGAAGCATTCAAAATAGATAAAGATTTAGCAGAACAATGGTGCAAAACTTTAGAAGAGGGAAATCTCGCAACAATGAACTATCCAAGAATGGGAGAACCAGAGCTGGTTTTAATAGAATAAAATGAAAAAGAAAAAATTCATCATACAGCATAAAAAGAGAAGCAGAATTGAAAAACATTCAGAAGAGAAAGAACTTAGAAAGCATATTTCAATAAAAAATAAGATAATTGAACATCAACCGGACAAGCAGGGAATTCTTGATAAATACAATTTAGAGTCAGACGGAGCAAAAGTATTGGTAGAAATAAAAAAAGACAAAGAAGGAAAAATATACACCCTTTTCATTCCAAAGATTGATGTAGCAACCTCTGCTTTACTAGATTCTATAAGAAACGAATTAATCTCAATAACAACTGTAAGTATGCACGAGCTTACCGATCCCACAGCTTTCAACGAAATAAAAAGAAGATTCTCATCTGAAGCAGTAAAGCTAATCAGAAAAAAACTTCCCCATATAAAACCAGAAGCAGAATCCCTTCTCATAGGAAGACTAATACAGGATATGTTAGGTCTAGGCGAAATAGAATTCCTGATTAACGACCCTAATCTGGAGGAAATAGTAATTCCATCATCAAAAGAAAAAATAAGAGTTTACAATAAGAAGCACGGCTGGCTTGAAACAAATATAATGATAGGAGCAGAAGAAAAAATAATTAATTATTCCAATATTATCGCCCGTAGAGTAGGCAGACAAATAAATGTCTTAGCTCCTCTTTTAGACGCCCATCTTGTAACAGGAGACAGAATTAATGCAGTCTTATATCCTATAAACACAAAAGGAAACACTATAACAATAAGAAAATTCGCCCGTGACCCTTACACAATAATAGACATGATTAATAACAAAACCTGTGACTTAGACATCTCCGCCCTTCTCTGGCTCGCAATTCAATACGAAATGAACATCTTGATTTCCGGAGGAACAGGTTCAGGAAAAACTTCTTTTCTAAACGCATGTATGCCTTTCATACCTCCAAATCAGAGAATCATAAGCATAGAAGACACAAGAGAGCTTACTCTCCCAGATTATCTTTACTGGACCCCTTTAGTAACGAGAACTCCAAACCCTGAAGGGAAAGGAGAAGTGTCCATGCTTGATTTATTAGTAAACTCATTAAGAATGCGTCCCGACAGAATAATTTTAGGAGAAATGAGAAGACAGCAGGAAGCAATGGTATTATTTGAAGCAATGCATACCGGGCACAGCGTCTATGCCACAGTCCACGCTGACACCGCTTCAGAAACAATCGCCCGTCTTGTCAATCCCCCAATCAGTGTCCCTCCAAATCTGCTTAAAGCAGTAAATCTTGCAGTCGTCATGTTCAGAGACAGAAGAAAAGGAATAAGGCGTGTCTCACAGGTAGCAGAATTTGATGCTGAAGCAGACAGAGCAACAGCAAACATACTTTATCGTTGGAGCCCGCAGGAAGATAAAGTCCTAAAGCACAGAGAAAGCATAGTCTTCTTCGAAGCCCTCAATCGTCACACCGGTCTCTCTGATTCGGAAATCGCTGAAGATTTAAAAGAAAAAAAATCAATTCTTGCTTGGATGATAAAAAATAACATAAGAGATATAAACAGCTTTGGAAAAACAATGAACTATTACTACAAAAACAAACCGCTCCTAATGGAAGCAATAAAAAAGAATGACACAAATTTAGTCATAGACAAAAAAGAAGTAAATCTCAATTATCTGGACAGCAAAAAAGATGAAAACAAAGAGCAAAAATGAAATTCAGAATTCCTTTTACACTAGAAAAACCAGATGTGTTGAAAAATAAGTCTGAAAAATATAAATTTCTCTCTTTCCTTAATAAATCAAATCTCCGTATATCAGTCTACCTCCAAAATGCCAGCTTAAAAATAACACAGGAAGAATATCTCAACATAGTCTCCCGCTCCCTCTTCTTCTCTTTCATTTTTTCTTATGTAATAGCTACAACCATACTTGTCCTCACAAATGTAAGGCTCCCATACCTAATTGGCCTTGGCGTTTCCTTCTTCTTCTCGCTTTTCGTAATTTTCTCCCAGATTAACTATCCAAAAACATTTGATAATAGAAGAGTAAGAAATATGGAAAAGAATCTTATCCCTGCTCTAGGAGACATTTTAGTCCAATTAAACTCTGGAGTTCCACTATTCAACATTCTTGTAAATATCTCCTCATCTGACTACGGAGAACTAAGTGAAGAATTTAAGAAAGCAGTTAAAAAAATAAATGCAGGTCTTCCTCAAGTAGAAGTCCTTGAAGAACTTGGAGAGAAAAATTCTTCAATATATTTCAAGAGAACTCTCTGGCAGATTAGTAACGGTATGCGCGCAGGAAGCGACATATCAGTAGTCATAAGCGAAAGCATAAAATCTCTCTCCGAAGAACAAATTCTCCAAATACAAAATTACGGAAACAAGTTAAACCCGATGATAATGTTTTACATGTTATCATCGGTAATTCTCCCTGCTTTAGCAATAACTTTCCTTACAATAATATCTTCAATGGTAGGCCTTACACAATCAATAACAACTCTTCTTTTCGCAGCCCTCTTCGTCTTCGTAGTAATAATACAAACCATGTTTATCGGAATAATTAAATCAATACGCCCAAGTCTGCTATAAAATGAAACCAGAAATAAACCCAGAAAAAATAATTAACGCCAGAACACAAAAAAAGAAAAAGTCTCTCGTAAACAGAATAATTTTAGGCATATTCCTCTCAATACTCATCTCAACAGCAATTTATGTCTATACAAAAAGCCTTAATTCCTCCCTCGTTTCCCTAGTAATAATCTTCTTCCTTCTACAGGCATATTTCCTTGTAAGAGAAAAACTGAAAGAATCAGCAAGAATAAAAAAAATAGAAGAAGTATTCCCTGACTTCATTGAACTCATGGCTTCAAACCTTCGTGCAGGAATGACTATTGATTCTGCCCTCCTCCTAAGCTCAAGAAAAGAATTTTCTCCATTAGATGAAGAAATAATTCTTTTAGGAAAAGATGTAATTACAGGAAAAGAAATAGATTTTGCATTAAAATCTCTGGCTCTCAGAATAAATTCTGACAAAATAACAAAAACAGTCAATGTTATCAATTCAGGAATCCGTTCAGGAGGAAATCTCGCAGTTCTCCTAGAAGAAACGGCAGTCAACATGAGAGAAAGAAGCTTCGTAGAAAAAAGAGCCGCCTCAAATGTCCTTATGTATGTAATATTCATCTTCTTCGCCGTTTCCGTAGGCGCCCCAACACTATTCTCGCTCTCTTCCGTCCTTGTAGAAATACTCACACGAATTTTAGGAAGTCTTCCCAATATAGATACTTCTGGAAACCTTCCCTTCACGCTGACAAAGATATCAATCTCTGTGAATTTCGTTACTTACTTCTCCGTAATCTTCCTAGTAACAATAGACATCCTTGCCTCTCTCCTTCTCGGACTAGTCAACAAAGGAGAGGAAAAATCAGGAACAAAATACATGTTTCCTCTTATAGCAATAAGCGTAGCAGTCTACTTCGCCGTCCGCATCCTTCTCCTCAAATATTTCGGCAATTTACTGGGATAAAACTTATATTTATATATCTCAATTCCCTAAAACTAATATGAAAAAGAGAAAAAGAGCAATAGTTAAAACAACAATAAATAAAGCTAAATTAAAACATCATAAAACCAAATCAAAAACCAAAAAATTAAAAAGAAAAAAAACAATCAAAAAATACCCTTCTTTAAACTCAAAAAAAATAGAGAGAGTGCATTCTGGAATCCCAAACTTTGACAATTTAATAGAATCGGGCTTCAAAAAGAACTCAACAAATATTGTAGTAGGAAACGCAGGAAGTGGAAAAACAATATTCGCAACCCAATTCCTTATGGAGGGGCTAAAAAAAGGAGAAAGCTGTCTCTATGTAACTTTTGAAGAAAAAAAAGACCAATTCTACAAGGACATGTCAAGATTCGGCTGGAATCTTGAGGAATACGAAAAAAAAGGAAAATTCAATTTCCTTGAATACACTCCTGCAAAAGTAAAAACAATGCTTGAAGAAGGTGGAGGAGAAGTAGAAAATTTAATATTAACAAATAAAGTAACAAGAATGGTAATTGACAGTATAACTTCTTTTGATTTACTATTCAAAGATGAACTTGAAAGAAGAGAAGCAGCACTTGAGCTTTTCAACATGCTTAAAGGCTGGGAATGCACAGTCATCATAACTCTTGAAGACGACCCCTCCTCAAAAGAATCCGCAGCCCACTCAATAGAATTTGAAACAGATTCGATCATTCTTCTATACTTCGTAAGAAAAAAGAATGAAAGAGAAAGATTTATTGAAATATTAAAAATGAGAGGAACAAAACATTCAAAGAAAGTATATGAATTTTTGATAGAAAAATCAGGTCTTACAATAAAAAAGACTCCTTCAAGAAATCCTCCTTCAACTGAAAAATAATAAATGTATTATTAATTAATGTAAAAAATAATTACCTATATATGACTTTAATAATGGATTAACATCAATATAACAAGGCTGATTTTACATTAATAATCTTTCAACTATAATTAAAGCTACCAACATCAACAAGAAAACTCTTTATACCTTCCTTCATTATCTAAAAAATGAAAAAGAGAGGGCAGGCATGGGGATTTGACCTGACAATAGCATCAATAATATTCATAGGAGGAATAATAGTATTCTACGTCTACGCCTTAAACACCCCATCGCAGGGAAACGATAAAATAGACTCATTAACCTACGAAGGAAATTCAATCTCCGATGCCCTCCTTTCAGAGGGATTCCCCCAGAATTGGGAAGCAAACAATGTAGTTAAGCTCGGTTTAACAACAAACAACAAAATAAACCAGACAAAACTAGAAAATCTCTATGCCCTGTCACAATCGGACTACCAAAAAACAAAACTCCTTTTCAACACAAAATACAACTATTTCATAAATGCCTCCTCTCCTTTGACAATAAAAAACAGCCCCATATCAGGAATAGGTATCCAAGAAAACAATTCAAACAATCTCATAAAAATATCAAGATTTACTATCTATGATGAAAAACCAATTACCCTTACAATAGAAGTCTGGGAATAAAAAGCTTATTTGTTAAATAGTAATACATCTACCAAGAAATAGTATAACAATCATCTGGTTTTTACATTATCAATCTTTCAACAAATAATAGTAGCTATTGAATAAACAATACTCAATCAGCAAATCTTTTATACACCACTTTACTTCAATAAATAATGGAAAGAAAAAGAGGCGTTTTCTTCAGCATAGATGCTCTCATTGCAATAGCCATAGTTCTCTCCGTTCTCCTCATCGCATTCCCAATAATAAAATACAGCGGTCCAAAAACAGAAATCCATAGAGATATCATAACAACTTTATCTTCTCTTAAAATAGGAGATATGAACAGCAATTATGTAAGATCCCTAATCTCCCAAGGAATTATAAAAGACACAAATAAATCTGTTTTGGAGCAGATAGGAGAATTTTATGTTACAGACCAATCACAAGCATCGGCATTAGCAAATGAAGCTCTCTCTTCACTAAATACCGAAAAAAATGTAGGGCTCTGGTTTGGAAACACTCTCTTAGCTTCCAAAAACTCAACTCCATACGATTCAACAAAAGACGTTGAAGTTGCAAGACAACTAATATCAGGAATAAAAGAAGGTGAAAGTCTTTCAGGTTTTTCAGCAAGAGCATTCTTAAAAAGCTCTCTAAGAACACAATACTATTACTTCGGAGGATATGTAGGAGATGGTAACATCTCTGCAAGAATAGAATATTCAGGAAATATAACTTCGGCAGAAATAGAAATGGCAATCAGCGGACCATTCCAAGTATATGTAAACAATGCACCAGCAGGCTCCTTCTCACAATCCCAATCAGAACTCGTTCCCTCAAACTATTCAATACCTATAACAAATTTCCAATCAGGCGTAAACACAATAGAAATAAAAGGAAATAATCTGCACATAACAGGAGGATTCTTAAAAGTAACATATCAGACAGACGCATCATTCTCCCAGCCGGCAAAATACTATTTCTCCGGAATCAACGGATTGATTAATATCTATGATGGCTTTTATGTTCCTGGACAATTAGACTCTCTCTCCGCCTCATTACACCTAAAAACTAATTACACAACTTTCTTAATAATTGGAAACAAAACAGTTTACAACGGAACAACTCTGGGTTTAGAGCAAACAATTTCCCTCTCAAACTCTCAGCTCTCATCATTACTAAACTATGCCTCTTTAGTAAACAAAACAGTTCCTATAAGAATCGGATTAGAAAATAGCTCATTAGCATACAATCCAGATTCACAATTAGATTTAGTTTCAGTCACAGACATTTCAGGAAGCATGGACTTTGTATGCCTAGGAAATCCATCAATTTCCTGCTGTTCAACTCAATACAACTATCCAACCTGCCACGGAAGATGCACAGACACTGCTCTCTCCTGCATAACCTGCGGAGGAACCTCAAACGGAGACCCAATAGGAAAAGCAAAACAGGCAAATAATATATTAATCCAATCTATTCTGCAAACCAATATAACAATAGATGATGCTCAGATAGCTCAGCCAAATATAATTACCCCTGGACAAATACACGAAGCGGGCACAAACAAAAACAGAGTAGGTGTAATAGGTTATAATTCAAATGTTCAGGAAAAAAATGTTTACAACTTATCAAAAATTTCAGCGGAGGCATACAATTCAAGTATTTTTCCAAACAGCCCTGTATGCTGGGCATACATATATCCAAAAGATGCCAATGGAAATTATATTTGGACAGGATTAAAATATACAGTTAATCAATGGGACGCAACAGCAGGAACATGCATTTCCTGCGGAATACGCAGAGCTAAAAATGAATTAATAGCAAATTCAAATTCAAGCAGAACAAGAGTAATGGTTGTAATGTCTGATGGAAAAGCAACAGAAACAATCTCCGGCTCATCAAATCAGGCACAGGCAAAAGCAGAAGCAATAAGTGAAGCGTGCAATGCCTACAATAATTACGGAATAATTGTCCACGCAGTCGGCTTCGGCTCTTCCGCAGATGAAGACACTCTTCAAAATATAGCAAACTGTGGACATGGAAATTATTATTATGCAAACATAAATGAAATAGTATCGGTATACTCCCAGATAGCAAACACTATCCTTCAAGCATCCTATAGAGAGCAAACTCTAAATGCATCATCAACTTTCAACACAATCTTATACCCGGACTCATATATACAATTCTCATCTCCAGAGCAGATAAACCCATACGGATTAATCATCACAACAGAAAATAAATTCACAAACTCAACATCCGGCTCCTTCTCGGTGCCTCCCAATTCAACAATAATTGAAACAAAAGTAACTTCCTATTCCGGCTCAAAATGGACAAACAAATTAAAAATAAATGGAAATCCAGTCTTCACCCTTCAGAATTACGGAAGCGATTACATCAAACTCGGCGATCCCTACAACTTAAACATCCCTTCCTCTCTTGTGAATTCCTCAAACACAGTTACAATAGAAACAGCAACTTCCCCGACAAACACTTCCATTGGCTCCTCATCTGATAAAATAATTTTAACAATCGCAAAAGATATTTCCGCATATTCTCCAATATCTGCAAATAAAAACGGCTGTAATTGGAACATCCAATTTGAAGACAACACAAACATTAGTATCAGCGTCCCTCAAAACTACTCCGGTTTAGAGCAATGTTCTTTCTCCCCAACATCACAACAATATGATTCAAACGACGCAATACAAAAAGCAGTAAAAGACCTCCTCACTCTTTTAGACCTAAACTCAAACAATAAAATAGATATTAAGTTCACAGAACAGGACCTTCAGATAGAAACATCTGAAATATCAGGAATCCCATTCACATGGTCAACAGAGGTGCAAGCACGAACATGGTCAAGATGAACATGTTCTATAAGAAAAAGAATAAATAAATAAAAAAGAAGAAAAATAAAAATTAAGTTTATCCTATATAAACTTTCAAATCGGCAGTTAAAGCAAGATTAGTTTCATCAGTATTTGTGACTGCAACAGTTATACCATTTATTTTCTTTGAAGCACCCTCATTCACTTCCTTTGTCTCACTCTTTCCACCACTACTGTCCGTTACTTTTATAGTAGCAGATGTATCAGATGCCGAAACCAAATTAACCCTATAATACTCACCCATTATATAAACACCAATATCACTATCTTTATCTGTTAATCTTACAGGCAATCTCACAAAAGTATTCAATCTCTTTGCAAGAGCATCTTCAAACTGTGCTATGATTGCATCAACTTCTGCCTTTGTATAATAATCCTTCCCAGAAGAAGATGCTGTTATACAAGCCCCATCACTACAACTATATCCAGATGGACACAAGTAAGTTGACCCGTCAACTTTAGTAGTCTGGGCAACTTTATCAAACGAACAATAATACTCATAAACAGTCTTCGTGTCAATACAATTATCTACTTTTGATGTTGAAACATCCACTGTTTTTCCCTTAACATAAAGATTATCACCGCCATCACTATCCGTGCAACTAGTAGAAGATTCCTTATTAGGCTTCACACACTCCTTCCCATTCCACGAGCTTCCATCAGGACATGCGCAAACATCCATCGTCTTTAACTGCCCAAACTTATCTCCATTGTTTTGTATACATTTAGATCCACCGCTGCAATCTTTATCAGTATCACAATCTCCTTCTCCAGCAGGGCATAAACGACCAGCAGAAGCAGAACACCAGTTATAATCCCAAACTTTTGCAACATTCCCAGTTACACTAAAAGGCCAGAAAGCACTAACAACAGAAACAGCCAAAATTCCAAATACCAAACCAAAAACAACTAAATTCTTTTTCATTTAATACCTCCTTTCATTACAATTGATTTCAATCACGAAATCCTAATTTTCAAAAGGAAATTAATATATATATATCGGTTAAAAACCCAATAGAAATATCTATATATCTTTTTAATAATTAACTATTATGATAAACAAAAGAGGCGTTTTCTTCACAATCCTCGTAATAGTAATCCTCTCCCTATTCTTTCTCACATACACTTTTTACTCTAATGTTCAGGAAAGAAAAACAATAAACCAGAGAATAGACACCCTAAACAATTTCGTATTCTCAAATCAGCAGGACACAGCAAGAAAAATAAAAATTTCAGGATTTAGAATTATCTTCCTTCTAGAAAAAGACATGGTTGAATCAGGAGAATATATACCAAATATAAATACTGCTTTTCAGGAAGCATTCTTCAACGGAACAATCAACGGAAGAAATACTCCTGAAATAACCTCAATAATGGCTGGAGCAACCTATAAAGATATAAAAAAAGACTTATCAGAAAAAGCATATAAAATAAACACAAACATCTCTATATACAATCCCTCAATTTCAATCTTGCAGGAAGACCCTTGGAACATAAAAGTATCTCTAAACTCAACAATAACAATAAATGATTTAAGCAACTTAGCCCTCTGGAACAATACATATCTCATAACTGCCTTCGTCCCAATAGAAAACTTTGAAGACCCTCTATACATCATAAACACAAACGGTCTCGTCACAAATAAAATAAATAAAACAATTTACGGAGATTTCCAAAACACCTCCAATCTTCTGCCTCACACAATAAATTCATATTACATAAACTCCACAGATGCCCCCAGCTTCCTCGATAGAATTCAAGGACTTAACGCTCCAAATCCTAACGGCGTAGAATCATTAGTGAACCTCCAAAAACTCTCCGCTCAAGGAATCCAAGTAAAAGATAAATCAGTAGTTGACCATATTTACTTCTCATCAGTAAACCCTCCTGCATCACAAGTTTCAGGAATGCCATCGTGGTTCAAACTTGACGCTCAACATTCAGCAATTTACCATCCATCTTAATAATTTCCTTACATAAACTTAAAACAATTATTATATCAAAAAGACGATGTGCCACTCCACCTTAAAAGGTGGAGTTTGAAAAGGCACTCGTCTTTGGGATGCTCAAGATACTACTCCACACTAAAGTGTGGAGTTTTCTGTCAAGTATCTTGACATAAAAACCAATCCTGCTCATCCAGTATCAACAACTGATTTATTATTAATAACTGTTTTTAATCAACAATATTGGCTATTTTGTCCGCCTTTATAATTTATATACTAATTATTATCTTAAAAAATCTGATTTAAATTAATTAAGCACAAAATAAATAGTCAATAACAATCAGGTTTCCCCTTAATTAATAATCTTCCTACAACAAATAACATTGGCTATTTTTTCATTCATTAATAATATCATCTATTCTCAAGAGCAAACACTCGGAACCTTATTTGTCCCAATATCGCACTTTAATTCTCCATTAACCTCTTTGCCCAAAAAAGTCCCCTGAATCAAAAAGTTTTTATCAAAATGAGAAAGCTCCCTCGAAACAATTTCCTTGCTCAAACTATCAGAAGCCAAAACATTCCCTCCATCATCAATTGCCTTAAAATAAATCTCAAAAACGCCCCCAGTATTATAATCAAGATTATGAACATCAACTGCGCAATCAACTTCCTTCCTTATGCACACTCCATCACTCTCTTCAACACAAGTTGATTTACTAAAAAAATCCTGAAGAGAATAAGATATTTGTTCCTGCACACATCCTGCACCCACAGAACTTCCAGTATCATCTGCATTTCCCGAACTCACAGCTCCAGAACCGCTTCCTTCTTTCCCAGACCCTCCAGAACTAGTGCCTCCAGAGGCACCAGCAGAATCGTTATTATCTATACTAATCCCATTACCAGTTACAACTCCTTTGCTATCAGCTCCCACAAGAAAACTAACTTGCGCCCCAAAAAAAGCATTATAAATTAAAAATAAAACACCACAAATAAACAAAAAACCAGCCAATATAGAAATAATCTTTCCCATACCAAAAAGAGTAATTAAAATTATATAAATGTTCCTTAGTTTAATATATTATACCAAAACAAAACTTTATATATCTCCGTATATTGCATCAGATATATTCATTAGTAAAAAGGAGGTTTAAAATGCAAAGAAAAGGACAAGCGGCGATGGAATTCCTCATGACTTATGGTTGGGCTATTTTAGCAGCAATCATAGCAATAGGTGTTCTCGCTTATTTCGGAGTTTTCTCTCCTGGAAAATATGCGCCAACTGCTACGATTCTTAACCCTCCATTCCAAGCGGCTGCAGCAGTAGCTTCAGCATCCAACGGAGTAACATTGGAAATTAAAAACGGAATCGGAGACACTGTTCAGATAAACAGAGTTTCTCTTACTGGAGCAGACGCAGGCGGATGCAATGATTATGCGACCCCTGTAAATGTAAGCGCGGGATCAAACAAAGCAGTAACTCTTACAGGCTGTTCACTAACAGCAGGAAATACAATAAAGGGAGACATAACCATAAGGTATACCAAGAGTGGAACAATTACAGAGCTTAGCTCTACAGGAACAATGACCGAAAGAGTAGTCGCTTAAAATTATTTTTTATTTTATCAAGATGCTTGTCGAGGATTCTGCATCTTGATCACCCAAAAGTCCCCTTGGAAACGAGAAGGACTTTTTGGTTATTATACTTTTTATTATTTTTATAAAGAGGAATTTTATCATGCAGTTAAATTCAATCTGCTTCCTCTCATCGAAGTATCGACTATTTCAACTTTAACAGCTCTGTCTAATACTCTTCTATAAGCTCTCCTTCCAACGCTTCCATCTGCAACTCTTTGCGTATAATCTTCCCCAGCCACACTTTCTCTAACAATATCTCCAACTGGTGAAGAAGGAATAACATACCTTGTATTATAAAAATCAACAATTACTGCCCTATCAAGAACAGTATTAAGAAAAAACATTTTTTCCTCCGTGTCTCGCGAGACCTATGCGCAATGGCATTTACTTCCCCTTATTTCCCCAAGCTCCCAAACTAGGTCTTACTTTCCTGTCATGGCTTCTATGTAGCAAACCTCTTGATTTTCTTCCAGAACTTGTGAGTCCTCTCTGCGCCCGCCCTCTATTATGTTTTTCAACAATCCAATTCAATGTTCTGTCATTCTTTATTTCTGGCTTAGAAGGATCAACCATTATAATTTCAAAATAATAATGCTTCCCGTCTTTTCCAACAGGATAAGAATTCAAAACTTCAAGATTAGGATATTTCCTCTCCGCTCTTATTTCTGCAATCCACTGATAACTCATCTTCAATGTCTTCCTGTTTGTCTGCTTCCTTGATTTTCTTCCCTTAACGCCCATTCTTTCTCTCTTTCTTCCCCCTCTTCTTATTCTCACTCTCAAAACTACAATTCCGTTTTTAGCCTTATATCCAAGTGCACGAGCTCTATCCAACCTCAACGGCTTCTCAACTTTCTCAATACTCTCTCCAGCCCTCCACAAGATTAATCTAGTCTTCTCCACTTCACTTTCAGTATTAGCAAAATTCTGTCTTAAGTAATAACTCAATCCATTAACCATTCCTAAAGCTAATAAAATCGGTTTTTAAATCTTGTCATAAAGAGTTAATTTTTAATACCTTCATTATTTGGATTATAAATGAAAAACAAAAACACATTTTATGTTACAACACCCATATACTACCCGAATGACGTTCCGCATCTCGGGCACGCTTACACAACTCTAGCTGCGGATGTCTTAGCCAGATGGAACTCTCTTTTAGGCAAAGAAGTCTTTTTCCTTACAGGAACAGATGAACACGGAAAGAAAATATCTAAGACTGCAGAAAAAGCAAATAAAACTCCAAAACAATTCACAGATTCCCTAATTCCAGAATTTAAATCTGCCTGGCAAAAACTTAACATAAAATACTCTTACTTCATTAGAACAACTGACAAAAATCACGAAGCAGTAGTCCAACACATTCTCCAAAAATCATACGAAAATGGAGATATATACAAAGGAACTTATGAAGGCCTTTATTGCACAGACTGCGAAGCATACTATACTGAAAAAGAAGCTCCAAACTTGCATTGCCCAATCCACAAAAGACCTCTTGAAAAATTAAAAGAAGAATCCTATTTCTTCAAACTATCAAAATATAAAAATTACCTCTTAGATTTATACAAGAAAAATCCTGAATTTATCTCCCCGCAACACAGAAAAAATGAAATTATCAACAGGGTAAAAGAAGAACTGAAAGATTTCTCAATATCTCGTTCTTCGTTCTCATGGGGTATTCCTCTCCCATTTGATAAATCCCATGTCTGCTATGTATGGTATGATGCCCTCGCAAACTATATATCAGGAATAGGCTATTTAGAAGACAAAAAACAATTCAAAAAATTCTGGCCTGCAGACGTTCACATAATAGGAAAAGACATTCTCTGGTTTCACGCAGTTTACTGGCCAGCAATGTTAAAATCTGCAAATATAGAACCTCCAAAAAAAGTCTTCGCTCATGGATGGTGGACAGTTCTAAATCAAAAAATGGGAAAATCAGCAGGCAACGCGATAAAAGTTGACCAACTAATCAGCTACGCAGGCGTAGATTCAGCAAGATATTTTCTTCTTAAGTCCACTCCATTTGGAGATGACGGAGATTTCTCTGAAACAGCCTTAATAGACAAGCATAACAGCGAATTAGCAAATAAATTAGGAAACCTTGTATCAAGAGTTTCAACACTAGCAGAAAAATACGGATTAGAAAAAACAGCAATTAAAAATCTCAAATCCTCCTCTCTTCTAAAATCAGTCACATCCCATCTTGATAAACTAGAATTTGATAAAGCCCTTAATGAAATCTTTGCTTTTATAGACAAAGCAAATGAATTCATACAAAATGAAAAGCCATGGGAAACAAAAAACAAAAAAGTCCTCTACGAATTATCAAACGCGATTAAAGACGCCTCAATCCTCCTCTCCCCATTCATCCCAGAAACCTCAGAAAAAAT
>OBEQ012806410.1_pt1 | contig 18979 bp, 21 predicted proteins | sample 1670901 | NCBI WGS metagenome assembly OBEQ01 (sample SAMEA104232315, study PRJEB22302) | groundwater metagenome | biome: forest; feature: aquifer; material: groundwater | place: USA | collected 2011-08-07 | depth 5.4 m
GGACGTTTGAAAAACATGAAGTACCAAAAGAGTACATAGAGCTAAAAGACTTCTTGTATAATCAACCCGATTTTTTCCGAACTCTTTGGATTCCAAGACAGCAGCGTTTTACCTTTGTATCAAACAACCATCCGGCAATTGAAGCGATTCCGCTTTTTAAAGCAACAAATTCTGCCCAAATAGTTTTCAAATTGCAGGCGCCCGAGTCTCAAGAGCTACTAGAAAAATTGTCAGTAAAATATGTAGTCGTTCCATACGATTCAATAGGAGAAATTTTCTTGAAAGACAGGAAATACGACGAGAAGCAAAGAATTGATCTTGAAAAACAATTAGATAATACAGGTTGGTTAAAAAAAATAAAAACAGGTAAGATTGCAATTTATGAAACTTACTCACATAGAGATCATTTTTGGTTAGATAGAGGAGGAAAGATTTCTTATAGAATAGTTAGCCCCACACAATATTTAGTCGAGATTTCAACTTCTATATCCGATTCTCTCACATTTTCCGAAAATTATAGTCCTTATTGGACTGCGCGAATCGGCGAGAAATACGTAACTTCGAATAAAACAAAAGATGGTTTAAATAGCTTTGTGCTTAACAAAGTTGGTAAATATAATGTTGAGGTCTTTTACGCTCAAGAAAAATATTTTCATTATGGAAGGTTAGTATCTTTTGCCACGCTTATTGTGCTTGGTATAATTTTAATAGTGACAAGACGTGGTTTACTTCAGAGGATTTTTTTAAAAATTGGATCTAAGACTTTTTTTTCATCGTAATTTTTGGCAAACTTTAAAGCGTTATTTTTATATTCTTTATAGAGAGTTTGATTCATAAATAATTTTTTAATTGTTATATACCAATCTTCCGTTGTGCCGACTAAAAAACCGAACTTATTTTTCTCTATCATATTGAAAGCGTCATTAATGCCAGTGGTAACAATTGGCAAGCCTGCTGCTATATAATCCACAAGCTTGGCTGTTAAATCGGAACCTAAGAATACATGATCCGGGGCAAAACTGTCTCTCCTAGTAACATATGGACATACCCCGACTTTATATCGCGGAAGGATTTTTTCAATTAGCATCTTATTTTCTACGACACCTTTTAAAAACACAAATTTCTCTAGATGAAATCTTGCAATGTTTTTTCGCAATTCACCTCTCGGTCCCTCTTTCCCGTAAATGTCAAACTGAAATTCACTGCCATCTTCCTTGAGTCTTTTTAGCGCAGCAAGGAGGGGGTCAAAGTTCACAGAGCCATAATCCAAAACACCGGCATAGATTAGAGAATTTTTATATTCTTTTAACCGAGTATTAATAGAGTGTGTATTAACAGTAGTTTTAACTAAATAATTTTTATACGCAAATATTCCTTCAGGGTCGGTTTCTTTGATGAATGTATCATATAGTGAAAAAAAATAATCGCATTTTTTGTAAGAAAAGAGGTTAATTTTTTGATAAATAAAATTCATCGCTCTGTTTTTAAAACGTTTTCGAGAATAGTCAATATTGTAAAATACAATTTTGTTTACATGAAATAAAAATTTTAACATGAATATATGAATGAAAGAGAGCGAGTCAAAACAAATTGCAAGGTCTATTTTTTTTGATCTGCCAAAAAACCGGTACCAAAAGAACACAGTAATGATGCCCTCTAACGGATATTGGATGGGGGAATAAATTCTAAAGGCAGTTTCCTTTTGGCCATCGCTGATAATGCTGGGTAAGTTTCTGTTTAACCAGAGGGGATGACGAATAGAGCACACTATTTTCTCTCTCTTTAAGAATTCGTAAAACTTATCGACCGGTCCGCCAGGCGCTCCTGTATAATGGGATACCAATAAAACCTTTTTCATTTAAAGTTTCTATATCCAACGTTCTGCTTTAAGAACGCTGGCTAACTCGCTTTTACTCATACGCCTCGTGGTATCCGAACCATAACGAAATTCACCAAGCCGCTTCATGTGTTTGTATTTTTTTTCGATTGCCGGAATTTGAACCTGCGGTAAGATTATATAGTAATCATCCAGCTCGACAGTTCGAGCAGATTCTACTGTGCTCACGAGCAGCTCGTGGATTTTTTCGCCAGGTCGTACTCCGATTGTTGTAGTCTTTCTTTTTTCCCGTGGCAGAGTTTGCAACACCACATCTATTAGGTCTCCTATCGTATGAGCAGGCATTTTACGGACAAATATTTCTCCCCCAACTCCTTCTTCTAATGCTTGCAGAACAAGCTCAACGCTTTCTTTAAGAGTAAGTAAAAATCTCGTCATTGAGGGATCGGTTACCGTAAGGGGCTGTCTATTGTTGATGAGGGAGCGAAAGAATGGCACAACAGAGCCTCTTGAACCCAATACGTTTCCATACCGAGTAGAAACAAAAATTGTTCGGGCGCCACTGTCATATAGGTTAGCAGTCGTTATAAGTCTTTCCTGTAAAGCCTTTGTCATGCCATAGGCATTTACAGGCTCAACAGCCTTATCTGTTGATAAAGCTAGGACTTTTTCGACATTCGCATATCTTGCCGCTTCAATTATATTTTGCGCGCCGATAACATTTGTTTTTACTGCTTCCCATACGTTTAATTCTACTTCCGGTATCCACTTTAATGCAGCAGCATGGACAATTATATTCACACCCCTTACCGCTTCTTTGACGCTTCGTATATCTCTAACATCCCCTAAGACAAATCTTAATTTGTTCTCATCTTTGTAAAATAGTCTCATTGAGCCTTGTTTATTCTCGTCCCGACTGAAAACAATGATCTCTTTGGGATTAAATTTCAAGATTTCCTTAATAAACATAGTCCCAAAAGATCCCGTTCCTCCAGTAATCAAAATTCTTTTGTCTCTTATGACTTGCTCGTTTTTCATATACTAGTTTCTCTTACAGTTTCTTTATAAGTTTTATAACTTTAGCAGGAACACCGGCAACAATTACATTTGATGGAATATCCTTAACGACTACACTTCCCGCTCCTATTATTACATTATCACCTATGGTTAAGTCTCCAATAATTCGTGCACCAGTACATATTGTAACATTTTTTCCAATTTTCGCTCCTTGTCCCTCTCCAACCCACATTCTAGCCCGAAGTGCACCACTTGTTAAAGTTGCTCCATTATACACTCTGTAAATATTTCTGCAACTTTTCGTATGGCGTTCTAAATCCAAGACATTTTCTTGGAGTACTATTAAGTTTCCATTCAATGATTTGAATAGTTTTTTCATCTATTAAATCCATCGATATTCCTTTAGGAATAAATTTCCTGATACGCCCATTTGTATTCTCAACGGTTCCTCTTTCCCAACTGTGATATGCATGACAGAAAAACATAAGCATATCCAAACTGCCGGTAATTTCTTTATGGTTGGCATTTTCCGGTCCATTATCGGCAGTCATTGTTCTTCTCAGCTTTTCTGGTAATTGAGCCATTCTGATAAACAGTTTCTTTGTTTTTTCATCTGCTGTTTTAGCAATAAGTTTAGATAGAAGTGTTACTTTAATTTTTCTTTCAACTGTTACGGAGAGGGCAGTTTTGTCAGTAATTTTACCATTCATATTATCCGTTTCCCAATGCCCAACCTGTTTTCTTCTGCTTACTGCTTTTGGTCTTTTATCAATAGAAATAGCCTCAGGAATACGGCTATCATGATGAACATGCCTTCCGCCTTTTTTCATCCGTTTCTGCCTTTGAACTGTTAAATATTGCCAGAGTTTATCTTTTCTGTTTTCTCTGGCATAAATTGCTTGATATATGGTTTCATGACAAATATGTAATTTTGGATTATCCAAAGAAAGTCTTCCCGCAATTTGTTCGGGAGACCATCTGTCAATTTTCAAATGATCCCGAACATAGAGGTATATCTCTGATCCTTTCCATGATGATTGAGACCGTTGTTTAACAGATCTTTTCTCCGCTTTCTTTTGAGCAACACATGGCATATACACTTGTCCATATTTTGCATTACGCAAAAACTCACGCGTAAGTGTTGTATGGGGACGATTAAGTCTTCTTCCAATTTCACGGAATGATAACTTTTCTTTTCTAAAACCAAATATTTTTTCCCGTTCCAAAAGACTTAATTGTTTATATCCTTTCATCAAAGTTCACCTCCCTTCCGGTACGTTATTGTACCCCTAGGTGGTGCACTTCGTTTTAGAACTTAAGCAAGGTCAGTTCCTATTGTTAATGGACCTATAAGTGTTAAATTCTCACCAGCCGAAACTGTTTTGGTAATAATAACACCTTTGTAATGGAGGTAAAAACCCTTATCAATTTTCACAGTTGGATGAATATGCAGATCTAAAAATAAATAATTTATGTAGAAATAAAATGGATACAAAAGATAACCAAGATAGCGTAACATAGAAACTTCATGGGTAAATAGGTAGTTTTCTACCCGATACATCATGATAAAAAACATATTCGGATTATGAAAAAAGATTGCAGTCTTTTCAAAAATACTCCATTTTTTATTTGTACTGGCGTGGGCTTTTAAATATCTATTCCAGTCGGCGTTGATTAAACTAAAAGCTTTTATCATCTAAATTTTATTGCGTAAGTAAACCTTTCCAACAATTTCACAAACAGCGCTTTGAATTGAGATTTTCGGACTGAAATTAAGAATTTTTCTTGTTTTATGTTTGGATCAATTATACCACAGATTGCTCTCAATTTACTATTATTCAATATTTAAGATTATGATACAATAGTTGAAATTGTTTTATGCGTCGGCAACCTTTTGTATAGATTATTGTCCCTTTGTAAAAGGGTTACTTACTCGACATTTAGATCGATAATAATTTATGGATAAAAATTTGCCTAAAATATCATACTGTGTATTCACATATAATGAGGAGAAAAACATAGAAGGTTGTTTAAAATCGATATTTACGCAAGATTACCCGAAAGATAAACTTGAAGTTATTCTTGTTGATGATGGTTCTACAGATAATACTGTGAAAATAGCCAAGAATTTTCCGGTAAAAATTTTTAAAAATGGGAAACATGATGGGGATTTATCAGCCACCATAGGTTTTCAGCATGCATCTGGAGAATTTTTTACGGCCATTGGCGCAGATATGCGTTTCCGCGGAAATGACTGGTTTTTAAAAATGGTAAAACCACTTATAGAAAATCCAAACATGGTTGCAGCTTTTACAAAATTCTATTCTCACCCAAAAGATTCATTAATAACAAAGTATCTTAATTTAGATCCTATTCAAAGAGACTTGGTGTATCAAACTTTTTCTATAGGATTTGATAAAGTAATTACAGAAAAAAGAGATAGATATTATATTTGTACATACTCTGAAAATAAGATGCCTCCACAAACGCATGGTCTCTGGAGAGTAAGCGTGCTAAGGAAAATTATAGAAAAGCAAAAAATTTATTATGATATGGGTAATCTTGTAGGAGTCGTTAGAAACGGTTATACAACATTTGGTTATGTTCCCGATGCTGGTTACTTTCATTTTCATGCAGAGAACATCATGCAGTTATTGAAAAAAAGGATACGCAATATCCAAAGAAGTTATTTGCGATATAGCGTTAAGGAAACGACAAAATCGCACCAATATACGTGGATAGATTTAACTAGCTTTAAAGATATTGTGAAACTTTTTGTTCTAATTATATCCGCAAACTTATTGTTGCCCATTTTTCTCCTTTCTGTTTATAAAATGATTACAAAAAAGAAATGGCTGTATATCTTGGAAGCGCCTATTACAGTTGTTTTGGTGGATATAATATTATTTACATTTCTCAAGGAAAAGCAAGGAAGACACATGATCTACGCAAATTTTAAGAAATTACTTAGTAAGATATGAAAAAAGAACCATTAGTTAGTATTATTATCGTTACCTATAATAACTACGATTTAACGCAGCCATGCATTGATTCTTTAATGGATTGCGGATACCATAATATGAAAATTTATATTGTCGATAACGGGTCTGAAGAAAAAACATACAAGGAATTTTATAATAAAAATCAAGACAACCTTGTAATTGAGTTTATAGCATTGTCAAAGAATGTAGGATTTGGAGGAGGATGTAATGCCGCATTAGAAAAAATAGAAAAAGGGTATATTGTTTTTCTTAGTAATGATACTGTTGTCACAAAACATTGGTTACAACCTCTTATTTCTTATATGGAAGAAAACAAAAATGTCGGTGCAACACAGCCCAAAGTAAAAGATATCAAACGAAAAAATTATTTCGAATACGCAGGAGCATCTGGAGGATTTATGGATATTTATGGGTACCCATTTAGTAGGGGAAGAATTTTTTTTACTCTTGAAAAAGATAAAGGACAGTATGACGATATTGTTGACGTTGTTTGGTGTTCAGGCGTTGCGCTGATTACAAAAAAAGAAGTTATAAACAAGACTGGATTTATGGACGACATCTTTTTTTTGTATGCCGAAGAAGCAGATTTGTGCTGGAGAATTCATCATGCTGGATATAGACTTGTCTTTATACCTAATTCTACCGTTTATCATTACGGAAGCAAGAAAAGTATTATTGACAAAACATTTTTTTCTCATAGAAATGGGCTTATAATGCTTTTAAAGAACTACTCAACTGTTCAATTGCTTACATATTTCCCTATAAGAATTCTTCTCGATATCATTGCGTTTTTTTACTATACTATTACCTTTTATCCATCTCACAGTATTGATATGATAAAAGCATATATAAGCTTAAGCACTCTTATCCCACAAGTTCTAGAAAAAAGAAAAGACGTAGATCGGATAAAAAAAGCAAATAGAAATAAGAAAGTCGTATACCCACTATATAAAAGAAGCATTATTGTTGATTATTTTCTAAAGGGAAAAAAGACTTTTACCGTTTTAGATAAAGAGGATTTTATGCAGCAAGATATGCGGTAGGGTCCTCGTGCTTTAATTTTGCGCGTTTTCGCTCTCATAATCTTGCATGAGTTCAGTCTTTTAAGACCAAGCAGGTAGCGTCTAGTTATCTATAGAAGAATAGAAATGTCCTATATTATATCGGCAAACTTATTCATTCCAATTTTTGTACTTTCTTTCTTCAAAATGATAAAATATAAAACATGGTTATACCTACTAGAAGCACCGATAACACTGATGCTTGTTGATATGATCTTATTCACTTTTCTTAAAGATCCAAGAGGAAGAAAACTCATAAAGATTAACGCAATAAAACTTTTGTTCAGAAGATAATAAAATTGCAGAAGAAATTTATTTTAGAAAAGATATATGATTAGAGTTAACAGAAAATAATCTTCTATAGTATCCGATTTTTTTTGAACTCCTGTTCTAGTTGTGAGAAGGAACTGTACGCATATCCATCTTGTCCCGCTTGTTTTGAATATCTAACATATTCTGGTTTGTCGTCTACAAATACGCATGCTTGTGGGGGTAGCCAAAGTTTAAGGGCGGCAATAATAAATGCTTCCTTTGATCTTTTTGTTACTTTAATTTCCGGAGAAAGTATTTCTATATCAAAACCATCATATGTGCCTGCTTGTCGAAAAGCTTGCAAATGTGGTGGAATCGTATCGGAATGCACTGCAAGAATATACCCCTTTTCTTTTAATTCTTTTAAAAGCTCATCAAATTGTGGATCTCTTTTAGTACGTAATTTATCTGTTGCCATACTTTGATGATTTTCAGGTAACGGTTTTCCAATGTTTTGAGATAAGCGACTCCAAAATTCTTCTTCGCTGATTTCTCTTGTTTGAAAAGGCGGTAAGGTTTCTGCCCATTTTGTTTCTGTTTCTCTTTGCCTAATTCCAAATCGTTGTGCAATATCATTAATCACCTCGCCTTCAGGATTTGGAACAAGTACATTTCCAACATCAAATATAATTGCTTGTACTGGAGCATTTTGTTCCTCCTCAAGAATATATGTTCTAATGTTCTTTGTATCTGTTCCTTCCTCTGAAAGCCATTTTTGGATTTTTCTATATACTTTTTCACTAAAAGCTATAAAATTTTCATCTTTGCTTTTTTCACTTATCCATATTTCTTCTACTCCAGTTAAAGCCTGATAATGAGATCTTGATTGTTTGTGATAGTTCATAACTTCTTCAAATAACCGTATGCCTCCATCAGGTTTTCTTTTACCACATATATCAGCCAGTTCTATAATTTTTTGTTCAACAGATAATCCGTCAAATACAGCTGTAATTTGTTCTTGATTGTTCGGATCTTTATTCAAATATATATTAAGACTCGGGAGCTTCTGTAGTAGATCTTGTCGTATTCCCATTTCTCTTAATTCTATTTTTCCGATTGCGTCATTTCTCAAAAATCGATGGGTTGTAAATCTTCCAAAATCATGGAGTAGTCCCAGTATTTCAAGCTCGTCTAAGTTCAAGTTGTCATACTTGTGGGGATGTGCGTTTTTAAGAGTTTGGCCAATTTTTCTTGCGAATTTTCCCGTGAGTTGCAAATGTTGATGGAGTTGGTAATTATGAATATCAATCGGAGATACAGACTCAATTAATTCTCTGACAGCTGTAATTTCTCGGTCACCGATCGGTTGAGCTTCTTTTACCAAATTGCTTTCTTTGACAATTGGTCTACCAACAGTGACTAATTCAATCATTTTGCCCGCTGTTTGTTTGCCATCTTCTCTTCTAAGTGAGTGTAAATCTTCCGAGTTATCCATATATAGTATTAGATATTATATCAAAACCCTTATTCTAGGAACAATTGCGTATACTTTCTTTCTTCAAAATGATAAAATATAAAAATTGGCTTTATATATTGGAAGCGCCTATTACTTTTTTGCTAGTCAATTCGATTTTATTTGCGTTTTTAAAAGATTATAGAGGTAGAAAATTTATCTTAGATAATTTAATTAAGATATTTAAAAAATGAACATTCCCTTTGTTGATCTTAAGTTACAATATAAAGAAATCCAAACCGAAGTAGAAAATGCTATATTCAGAGTTATTCAATCCGCTAGATTTATCCAGGGCGAAGATGTGAATAAATTTGAGGAGGAATTTGCTAATTATCTAGGAGTAAATTATTGCATAGGCGTTAACTCGGGCACAGATGCCTTGATATTGGGAGTACGGGCATTGGAACTTAAGCCGGGAGATGAAGTCCTAATACCCGCAAATACATATATTTCCACAGCCTTGGCTGCTTCCGAGAACGGCCTTAGGCCGGTTTTTGTAGATATAAACGAAGATTTTGAGATTAACTTGGAAGATTTAAAAAGGAAGATTAACAATAGAACCAAAGCAATAATAGCAGTTCATATGTATGGACAGCCGGACAGGATAGAGGAAATAGAAGAATGTATAAAAAAGACAGGGAAAAGAATTCATTTTATAGAAGATGTATCACAAGCACACGGAGCAGAATATCAAAATAAAAAAGTAGGTACATTCGGAATATTTTCTGCTTTCTCCTTTTATCCAGGGAAAAATTTAGGCGCGTATGGAGATGCTGGCGCAATAGTTACAAACAGCAAGGAATTAGCAAATAAATATAAGTTGTTGAGGGAATATGGACAAAGAGAAAAATACCACCACGATATTTTAGGAGTAAATTCCCGTCTGGATAGTATTCAAGCTGCAGTTTTGAGAGTGAAACTTAAGCATCTTGATAAATGGAATGAAAAAAGAATAAAGATATCACAGCGCTATTCAGATTTACTAAAAAAATATGTTCCATTTATTCAAACTCCCAAAATTTTTAATGACAGAAAGAATGTTTTCCACCTTTATGTAATAAAGACAAAAAAAAGAGATGGATTATTGGAGTATCTAAAAGAAAACAAAATACAGTCGTTAATTCATTATCCAATACCCTTGCATTTACAGAGGGCATATGCTTATTTAGGATATAAAAGGGGAGACTTGAGGGTAACGGAAAAAATATCATCAGAAATTTTATCTTTGCCAATTTATTCAGAGTTGACAAGAGAAATGCAAGAATTTGTTGTTGATAGAATAAGTAAATACTTTGAGGGAGTTAAAAAATAGTTATGAGAGCTAAAAATAAAGTTGGACTTTTTGCTTACGGGGAAATGGGTACATCTGCCGTGGAGACTTTGATAAAAGACTTCGATTTGTTATGGGTCATTGTTCAGGATAATACACCGGTTAAAGAGTTGGCAAACAATTTAAAAATAAAGACAATTCAAGCTAATTCGGAGAAAGAAATATTCAACTTAGTGAAAAATACTCATCCAGACGTTGTTGTTATATGTTCTTATAATAAAATTCTTTCTGCCAAGATTCTTAAATTAACAAAGTTTATGAATGTTCATCATGGAGATTTGCCAAGATGGAGAGGACGCGCAAATATTAATTGGGCCATAATTCTGGGAAGAAAAGAGATTGGTCTAACATTTCATGAAGCAACACCGGATCTTGACGCAGGTAACATTTATGCGCAGTACATGATACCTATTAATCAAGAAGATAGTGTAAAAACAATATACGATAAAGTTAATTTAATAACTAAAGAAAATATGGCGGAAATAGTTAAAAAAGTTTTAAAAGGATATAGGGGGCTTAAGCAAAAAGGATCCCCAACCTATTGCTGCACCCGTCTTCCCGAAGATGGATACATCGATTGGACTAAAAGTACTCAAGAAATTTTTAATATGATAAGGGCATTAACAAGACCTTACCCTGGCGCATTTACCTACTTTGAAGGGAAAAAAATGATAGTTTGGGATAGTGAGATAGCTAAAAATCTCAGAGTTTACGAGGGAAGGATTCCAGGAAGAATTGTAATGGTCCATAAAAAATATGGAGTAGAAGTCTTGACCGGAGATAGTTCAATAATTATAAAAAATATTCATTATGAAGACAAAGAAATCAATGCATCGGAAGTGATTACATCAGTTAAAAAAACCTTGGGAATTAACATAGTCGAGACTTACGAAACACTAGTGAAACTTTTACAGCAACAAAAATGAAAATCATTAAAAAGATAAAACCTTTTTTTATCGACGAGAGAGGAGAAATGAGTTATCTCCTGAATAATAAAGGTTCAATAAAAAGTGCGCTTCTTATAACGTCGAAAAAAAGCTCTGTTCGAGCGAATCTATTTATTCCAATATGTTTATATTCTCTCTATAGAGGTTTAAAATATAAAACTTGGTTGTATTTGCTGGAAGCCCCTATCACTCTTGCATTAGTAGATACTATTTTGTTTGCTTTTCTCAAAGATCGTAGGGGGCTGGAGTTAATTAAAAATAATTTCGCTAAATTATACCTGAAAACGATAAGTAAAGATCAAACTACGTAAATTGCTTACCGCGAGATTGATTTAAGCCACAAAAACTGGTAGGATACGTGATATGAATATTGTTAGGAAAGTTAAGCCTTTTCATGTTGATGAGCGCGGAGAGATGAGTTATATCTTAGATCGCGAGACGATTATAACAAGTGCGCTGATCATAACGTGTAAAAAAGGGTCGATTCGCGCGAATCATTATCACAAGAAAGACTCACATTATGCGTATATGTTGGAAGGAAAAATGGAATACACATATCGCGATGCTGGAAGTAAAGAAAATAAATCTGTGATTGTGAATAAGGGAGAGGTGGTTTATAGTCCTCAGATGACCATACATGCAATGCGATTTTTGGTAAATTCAGTGTTTTTGGCCCTCACAACAGAAAAAAGAGATAAGAAGTTGTATGAGAATGATACAGTTAGAGTAGATATTCTAGCAGATGAAAAATAAATGTGTTAAGATCTCTTTTTGTAGGGTATGTAAGAAAGAGAATTTAAAAAAAGTATTTGGCTTTGGTCCCACACCGCTTGCTAATGAGTTCCTCACGAAGAAACAATTAGATTTTCCAGAAGAATTTTATCCACTTGATGTTTATTTTTGCACACACTGCACCATGCTTCAACTTGGCCACGTGGTGGATCCGAAGATTTTATTTGGAAACTATTTATATGTTTCATCTACGTCCCCCGTTTTTGTAAAACACTTCCAAGATTTTGCTCAGGAAGTTATTGCTCGTTTTTCTTTAACTTCAAAGTCTTTAGTTGTAGATATAGGCAGCAACGATGGAATACTGTTAAAACCCTATAAAGATCAAAAAATCCGCGTGTTAGGTATCGAGCCAGCAACTCATATCGCTAAACTGACAAGGGCACAAGGTATAGATACGATTGACGAATATTTTAGTGTAAATTTAGCAAAGAAAATTGTACAAGAGAGAAAAAGGGTAGATATAGTAACCGCTACCAATGTTTTTGCTCATATACACGACCTAGACGAAGTAATTTTTGGTATCAAGGAATTAATAACAGACGATGGTATATTTATTCTGGAGGCTCCATATCTAGTAGATTTTATAGAAAAGCGATATTTTGATCTTGTATACCATGAACATCTCTCTTATTGGGCAGTATCACCTTTAGTTAAGCTTTTCAACAGATTTAATATGACTATTTTTGATGTTCAGAAAGTAAATTCGCATGGAGGATCAATACGCGTATTTGTTAAAAAGAGCAAGGGGAATTTTAAAATAGAAAAATCCGTTTCGGAATTTGTAGAATCGGAAAAAAAGATGAGGCTTAATAAAGTTAGCACTTATATTAATTTTGGAAAACTTGTATTACAAAATAAAATGGAACTTGTGACCTTGCTAACAAAAGTCAAACTTTCCGACAAAAAAATTATCGGTTACGGAGCTCCGGCAAAGGGGAATACCTTATTAAATTATTTCAAAATTGGCAGTGAGATATTAGATTATATAATCGATGATAGCCCGTTAAAACAAGGATTATATACTCCTGGTACCCATATACCCGTAGTTCCAGCTAAAATATTAGATAAGGATAAGCCAGATTATATTCTGATACTTGCTTGGAACTTTGCTCAATCTATTATGGTAAAATATCAGGGTTTTAGGGAGAATGGTGGTAAATTTATTATTCCTGTTCCTACTCCCAAAATAGTGTCATAACCTATGAACGTTAACCATATTATGCAGGAGGATTTCAAGGAAATAGCAAATGCTGTTGGTAAGTGCTCGTATGCTCTCTCTGGGAAAACCGTTGTAATAACAGGTGGATTAGGGTTTATAGGTAGATACATTGTGGGTACAATTAATTATCTTAACGAACATACCCTTCCAAAACCCTGTAAGATAATAGTCATTGATAATCGTATTACTTCTCCTAGGGGCGGATTATCCATTATAGACGAAACACAGCATTGTAAATACATCGAACGAGATATTATAAGCACCTTACATCTTGAGGGTAAGATTAACTATATCGTACATGCGGCTGGTATTGCCTCCCCATTTTACTATCGTAAATATCCATTCGAAACGCTCGATGTAGCGGTAACTGGTACAAGAAATATGCTGGAAATTGCAAAAGAAAAGAAAGTTGAGGGTTTTCTTTTCTTTAGTTCAAGCGAGATATACGGAGATCCAACTCCAGACGCAATTCCCACAAAGGAAACGTATAATGGGAATGTATCCCCGATTGGCCCACGATCCTACTACGACGAATCAAAAAGATTAGGAGAAACTCTATGCATGATGTATAGCCATTTCTATAAGATTCCTATCAAGATAGTACGGCCATTCAATATATTTGGGCCAGGGATGCGTTCAGATGATTATAGGGTCATACCAAGCTATCTTTATAATGCATTACATGATAAAGCTATCCAAGTGTACTCAAATGGAGCACAGACGAGAACATTTTGTTATATTTCAGATGCAGTGACTGGTTTTCTTCTCGTTTTACTCTGTGGCAAAAATGATGAAGTGTATAATGTTGGCAATGATCGAGATGAGATAGATATGAGTCGTCTAGCAAAAATCTTTAACAAAATGTTTAACAATAAATTAAGGGTTAAGTACACTTCATATCCAAAAGGTTACCCACAAGGAGAACCTCAACGCAGGTGTCCTAATCTGTCTAAAATTAAAAATGAACTTGGATACTTTCCGAAGCTAGATTTAGAGAAAGGGTTAGAAAGAACGTTACGTTGGTGTAGGGAAAATTGGATATAAAACCTATGAAAATGGTAAAATTCTACTTATGCTAAGTGTTGTTGTTCCTGTTTGTAATGAGGAAGAAAGTCTTGAAGTCTTTTACAAAGAGATTATCTTACAGGTATCAAAACTTAAAGTTGGTTTTGAAATGATCTTCGTTGATGATGGGTCGGCCGATAAATCACTGAGTATTTTAAAAAAGCTTGAAAAAGAGAACAAAAATGTTAGAGTTTTTTCTTTTCGAAAAAATAATGGGAAAGCGGAGGCTCTTACTTTTGGTTTTCAGAAAGCGGAAGGTGATTATATAATAACTCTTGATGCGGATCTACAAGATAAGCCTTCGGAAATTCCAAAGCTTTTAGAAAAACTGAAAGAGGGATGGGATGTGGTGTGCGGGTGGAGGAAAAACCGCAATGACTCTTTTTCTAAAGTTATTTCTTCGAAAATTTTTAATACTTTTGCTTCTATCTTTTGGGGCCTTAAATTGCATGATTATAACTGCGGATTAAAAGCGTACACGAAAGACGCGGCAGAAGGTTTACGCCTGTATGGAGGAATGCATAGATTTATTCCGCTTCTTGCATTTCAAAATGGTTTTCGTGTATGCGAAATCCCGGTAGCCCACGAAAAAAGAAAATATGGCAAATCTAAATATGGATTTTCAAAAATTTTCAACGATATTCCAGACATGTTTACCATGCTTTTTTTAATGCGCTATGGCAATAGACCGCTTCACTTTTTTGGATTAATGGGGGCTAGTTTGCTGATTGTTGGTATTCTCATTTTAGGATATTTATCAGTATTAAGGCTTGAGGGGGAGGCAATTGGCAGAAGACCTCTTCTTTTTTTCGGGATGCTTTTGGTATTGAGCGGGTTACAAGTATTTTTTACTGGATTTTTGGCTGATCTTCTAATAAATCTTTCTCAAAATCAGCGCACAGAACCTCTTTTAAAATATTCTTCCAATCAGTAGTTTCTATTTTTCTCCCAAAATCATAATCCAGGGAAATGGAAGTCTCACCATTTTTATTCGTACTCCATGCTTTCTCATTAGTCTTAGAAAAGAAAGAATAGTCCAGTGTTGAATATGTTCCGGATCATTTCCAAACCGTATCACGTTTTTCCCCCGCAAAAAATTGCTCATCATAAAAAATGGTTCATTTGGAACGGAGACAAGAATATATTTTTTGGATACTCGCACGATCTCTTGTAATCCTTTTTTGGGATTTTCCAAATGTTCAAGAACTTCTGTGCAGAGCACAAGATCAAACGTATTATCTTTATATGGCAAGTCATAAATATTTCCTTGTTTTAATGAAAGATTGGGGAATAATTTTTTGCCAATTGAAATCGCTTCTTTTGAATAATCAATACCTTCAAGCTTTTCTCCAATATTGTTTTCATTCAGTTTATTTAATGAGAAGCCTTCTCCGCATCCTACATCAAGAACATTTTTGACATGTAAGGGGGTCACCACCTTGATAAGACTGTTATAAAAGTTATTAATAAGAAATTGTTGAAGGGTATTCTTGCTCGTATGTTTCTGAAAATTACTGGGAAGTTGAGTTTTATCCATATATTCGATATGATTGCGAAAGGAGATATTTATTTTATAAGATTGCGATAAGAAAGTAAACCCTTGTATGAAGATTCAAGATATTCTATTTTTAATTACTTTGGGTGCGTTGATTTTCAAAAAAGATGCAAAATGGGCGGCAGGAGCAGGTATTATTTCTCTTATACTCTCTATTCCTCTTTTTTCCTTCTGGATTTTCTTTACCGCAGAGCGGCTTACCTGGTACGCGGGAGCATTTTTTCTTTTGTCTATAATTTTGCATCTCAAAACTAATTCCACCTCGGGGGTGGAATAGCTTCGCACCTAAGGATAATTTTCTTCTTCTAAGATAAGGTGTTTGATTTTATCAAGCTCTCTTTGGTACGCGGCGTTGTCGAGAACGAAGTTTCTGTACGCTTCATTGTTTTTGAAATGTGAAAGAATGAGACTTTTTTCAGAAATATCGGCAGATTGCCAACTAATATATTCCTTAAACGAAGACCATGGATATCTTTCTACCTCCTCAAGCGTTTTTACTACATACGATGAATACGGATTAAGATGAATGTAGCGAGAAACATGCATGAGTTGTTCATCGGTTTCGATTCTAACAGCCTTGAATTGATCTAGGAACAATGAACCTTTCCTTCGATGTTTGGCATTGAAATATTTTGTATAACTGTTTTGAAAATCGCTTGCAAATCGGGAAATTCCCTTATCAAAGGTTTGTTGAACAAGAAAATGAAAGTGGTTTGGCATTAAGCAAAGTGAGATAATCAATATCTGTTTGTTTTCTTCCTTAAGATTCAAAGAAGTAAAGAGTTCCTTTTCGCTTTTTGGAAGTTTTAAAAAAGTCGAAAGTTTAAGTTGCGTGTTATACCGATAAAACCGAATTGTCTCAATTGCATGCGTATACTCTCTAATATCAATAAATGTTGGTCTTTTGTCTATGCCTTGATTGTAGATGTGGTAAATATTTTTTGTTATAAATGGAATTAGTCTTCTTGGCATATATTTATATAGTAGCGAAATTATCCCTAGGTGTCAATAGAGTTCCACCTCGGGGGTGGATAAGATAAAAGGTAGAAAATAGTCTAATCTGCTATAATTTAGGAGTATGCCATTAACCACGGTTTATTTTATTCGCCATGGAGAAGTTTATAATCCTGATAGAGTTCTTTATGGCAATGTGGTAGATGTTCCGCTAAGTGAAGTTGGATTTGATCAGATTAGGGCTTTAGGGAAGCGTTTAGAATAGTATTCGATGGGAATGGAAAAGTTGCAGAAAAAGAATTGATTCCCAGAGAAGAAGATTTGGAAAAAGGAGAAAGGGAATATTAGAAGGTTGAAAATTACTTTTTATAAAGAGGAAAAAGTTCTTTAAGGGTAAGGCCGGAAGAAACAGCATACGCTTTCCTAATTTGTGTCTCCCAGGGATAAGGATCAGCATGAATGATTCTATCGAAAATGTCTGTTCCAAGTACTTGCTTTAGAGCATTCTCAAATTCTTGACCATAAGACTCAAGAGTATTTAACATCTCTATAGGAAGCCTTTTATTTTTTCTTAATTCGTCAAAGCGTTCTTGAAAAGTATTTGGTTTTTGACCAAATGTCCAGTCGCAGTAAGTTAGAATATTATCGCTAACATCTGGTAGTAAACCGTGCCCTCTTCCTGCTCCTACTTCATATTCGTGATTTTCTGTTCTCATCAGCTTTATTAAGTCTGTAGAAACATTATATGTTTGAAGTAAATGAATAGTATTGGTATAGCTATCTCCTGATGGATGCGTGTTATCTCTAAGACCATGCCAATTATATTCATCCATTTGTCTTCTTCCTGCATGGGAAATAAACATAAAGTCACGAAGCAATATTGGATCTATATCTTGTAAAGAAGAACTGTTAAATCCTAAAGTTATAAACTGTTGTTTTTGTTCAGGTGTCAGGCGCGACAATTGTTCTGCTAAAAAGTAAACTTGTCGTGCAGTGCCCATTATATGGTTAAAAATTCCTTTCCATCTTTCTGCATCTGTAGCATGAGTAAGGTCAAACATTCCAGAACCTTCAGCAAGAAAATGAACAGGACGAACTACCCCATCTGGCCGTTGATCTTCAGCTTGAGATGTCTCTGTAACTCTTCCTAACAAATAACAAAGAACAGGGTATTCCCGGACAGTTTCTTGAACAGCAAGGTGAGATACTCCAAATCTTTCAATAAAAGCGTCAACAGGGATTGCCTTATCAAGTCTTTTAGATGTCAACTCATGGGTCATAAGTAGCAAACTATTACCCCATAGTATAATATATATGAACTTTTTTGTCAAACTTGATAAAATAGTCTAAATGAACCAATTTGGATATACCCATATAGCTATAGCTTCTTCAACTTATTATCCTAAATGGTATCGCGGAAAATTAAGAAGTGTAAAGCACACGGATAAAATAAGGGGAGACCTGGCAATAGAATTTTGTGAAAAAGCCTTAAGCCTAGGCTGTAAGCTGGTAATAGTTGATGGTAAAAGCTCAAAGACTTTTATCAAAGAGCTTTTCAAGATGGATAAGATTCAAATATTTAAAAGGAGATCACCTAAGAGATCACCTGCTAGGAGACTCGCTATTAAGACTGCATCAAAAGTTTTAGATGTTAAAGTAATTGTGCTTACAGAGCCAGAAAAAATAAGTCTTCTTAACTTTTTGCCTCAAATTACCAGAGCACTTTTTAAGAATGAAGCAGACATAGTCGTTCCCAAAAGAGAAGATAAACTTTTTAAATCAACTTACCCATCTTATATGCATGAATCAGAAATTGAGGCTAATAAACTTTATAACGAAGCGCTTCGGTCCCAGGGATTATTGTCTTTGAAAAACGAAGATCTGGATATGTTTTTTGGGCCAAGGATTTTTATCAATAATAAAAAGGTTATTTCTTTATTTATGAAGCGTTTTATTATAAATCCTGAAAAACTTATGCATTTTAGTGAATATCTTGATCCCGAAGAATATTCAAACACTTTATTTTTTTCTGTAGTACTTGCTCTTAAAAAGAAATTAAGAATAAAAAGTATTACTATTTTTTTTGAATATCCTAAAATTCAAAAAGAAAACGAAGAAAAAATGGCAAATGAATTATTTATTGAAAAAAGAAAGGCACAGCGCTTAGGTATTCTTTTGGATCTTGTGTATCTTATTGGATTTATCAAAAATGAATCTGCAAGCAGGATCAAACCAGCATATTAAATGCGTTAAGTTATGAGAATTGGGATTGATATTAGTCAGATAGCATATGAGGGGACGGGGGTAGGAGAATACCTTAAGAATCTTGTTCGTGAGCTAATCAAACTTGATAAAAAGAACCAGTATATACTCTTTTTCTCATCACTTCGGAGAAATTTTCAATTTTCAATTTTCAATTTTCAATTAAATACCAA
>OBEQ010573075.1_pt1 | contig 18976 bp, 15 predicted proteins | sample 1670901 | NCBI WGS metagenome assembly OBEQ01 (sample SAMEA104232315, study PRJEB22302) | groundwater metagenome | biome: forest; feature: aquifer; material: groundwater | place: USA | collected 2011-08-07 | depth 5.4 m
CCAAATCCAAAGAGGAAAAGGTGATCGAGCAAGAAAGAAAGGAGAATAAAGACAATGAAACGGAACATGATGATCGTCGCCATAATGTCAGGATTTATGATCATGACATTTGTGGCGTTTAAATCTCAAGCGATGGCCGCTACAAATGAATTGGTCATTGCCGATTTCAATACAGGCGAAAAACCCAACAACCTAGGAGGTGATTTTGGCGCATGGAATAAGGATCCGGATGACACCACTCAGAAGACAGAAATGAAATTTGAATCGGACGATGCTTTGGGTGATACAGCCGGCTATTCAATCCGTTTGGACTATGATGTTGATTCGCCGAATCCGGCCTACAACGGTTTCTGGATGAAGCTGAAAGGCATAGACGCGACGCCTTACAATACCCTTACTTTTTACATGAAAGGGGATCCAAAGGTTGGTTTTACAAAGCGCGTCAAAATCGAGCTGAAAGACGCAAGTAACAAGCCTTCGGCTTATGTCGTGGCCAATCTCACAGACAAATGGCAGAAGTTTGCCATTCCATTTGAGAAGTTTCGCCGGATTCAGGATTGGAAAACCATGAATGAATTTGTGGTGGTCTTTGATGATCTGACTTCCAACCCCAAGACCGGTGCGATTTATATTGACCAAATCGCTCTTTCAAAGGAGTAAGCAGAAAACGTGGTCGTTTGTCGAATCCTATGGGCTGCACATGCAGCCTATAGTGGTTCGGCGATGCCCAATGTTGTAAAGAAGATGACAAAATATGCCGTCTATAAGTAAAATACCCTACGGGTATTTACCTTTAAAAAGACTAAAAGAGACGGTTCATGAAGATTCCTTCTGGCGCAATAGAACTACATGATGCGGCAAAAAAGTATGGATCTACCTGGCGAGCATTACGACAAGCTATTTATAGGCACAAACTTAAAGGATTCAAAATAGGTTCAGCCTGGTTTAGTACGCAAGCGGCTGTGAAACGTTATCTGGAAAATCGGAATGTCGATAAGATCCCGAAGAGTTATCGAAAAAAGGGTTGAGGTAGTTATATTTTTTTGCTATTATGTGTGTATTGTTTACACACATAGAGAGCTAAAAAAATGCTGATCGGCCATTCAATTTACCCTTTTGGGATCTTACACACAAATAAGGCCTCAAGGGGTGAATTAGTAATGGTAAATGAAGTAACTGGATCCGCAAAACAAAGTGAAATAATTTTCTTTGATTGGAAGGCATTTATACAATTTCTTCTCGAAACACAAGGAGAACGTGAAAAAATTGGCCCTGCCTGGTTTCTGTTTTTTGATATTGCATGTAAAGCTGACCATGGCGGTCTTTACACACGAGCATATTCTGAATTAGCTAAAAGATACAGAGTGGCAATAGTAACTGTTAAGAAATGGAGAAAGCATTTGTACCTTAACGCAGTCATAGAAACATTTAACCATGGGCATGCGGTAGCGTTCCGGTTGCGGGAACCATACCGGTCATTCATAAAGATTGATCACTCGGGAGAACAGAGATCAGAAGAGAGCGAAGAACTCAAAGATTTACTTGCTCTTAAGCGGTTGCTTTTAAAAACAGTGAAAGGTGAAAGGGAAGGGATTGTTTCCCATTAGAATATGAAATATGAAATCGTTAATCAGTTTAAGGACGCCTACACGATATCAGGACCTATTTGTAAGCTTTCACTCGATCTCGAGAAAGGCATCGGATTATTAACAGATGCAGTAACCAGCATTTATCCTGAAAGCGAATGTCAAAAAAGTCGTTCGAGGAGGCAAGAACGTAACAGAATAATGGTCTCCGTTAGGCAATTTGCAAGGTTTTTAGAATTTTCGAATGCAAAAGAGGTTACGTTGCGTGAATCCCTTCTTGAAGATTTCAGATCGGCACTCCAAGGCAAACTAAAAAATACCAAAAATAAGCCATATCCTAATCGAGAGGTAATAAGATCCGTTGATTGTATCCGGTTTTTGATCAACGAGTATTTGTATAAGAAGAAATTAATATTAAGAAAAATTCTTGTCAGAAAAGTGTATCTAAAATATCAAAGATTTCTTTCCTTATCTGAGTTAACTCAGAAATTGATTATCGAATATGAAGATGACGGAAGATTTTTGCAGGTTACAAAGAAATTTTTTGAGGATTCGGCGGGTAAGGAATATTTTAAGTATCAAACTAGGCGAAAAGCCACAAAACTTAGTGCCTGTAATCGGAAGGCTCGAATTTCTTCTGTTCTTACAATGCTTTTTGTACTCGATAAAAGAGGTATAGAAGAAATCGAGAAACATGACTTGGAAAATCTTCTTGAAATTTATCAAAACAAAAATAAACGAGAAGCAGCTAAAGATTATTTGGCGGCCTTTTTTTCAATGGTCGGAAATGGTATTGATCTTGGATTGCTTAAAAAAAATCCATTTGATAATTTATTATTGGAACGAAGATCAGAAAAATCAAAAGGGGATTTTGTTCCGCCCGACAAAGTAGAAAAATTATTAGATTTAAGCAAAATCAATTGGAACGATACGAAAGCCGTCCGTGATCGGTGCCTGACCTGTCTAATTTATGATACTGGCCTTCGAGCTTCGTCAATTGCCAAATTACAGCTTGAAGATGTCAAAGAATTGTCAGACGGCAGATACCAACTTGCGATCAAAGGGGAATACTTAAAGGGAAACAAAGAAGACAAAATTATCTATATTCTTTTTCAAGAAACCATTCCACTCCTAAAATCGTGGATTAAGGTTGTTCGCCCTAAAATAAATTCCGTGAAACAAAATCTTTTTGTATCTTTAGATGGTTGGTCTCTTACTGTCAGTGGTGTTCGTAAAATTGTAAAAGATTGTTGTCGCGCGCTGGACATAGCGACATTCAAAGGCAAGATTCCTTCTCCGCATACGTTTCGACACACTCTCCCAACGTTAAATACAGACCCTTATGGCAAGTGCGTTGCACCCAGATTGATGCAGCAGCGACTTGGGCATATGGATTTTGAGATGTTCGAAAGAATCTATATCCACAATAACCCTTTGGCGGAAATGAAGGAATATAAAAGACTTTTCACTAAAGATTCGGAAACTGATATTTTGGATAAAGTCAGTCAGGAAGATCTTTTGCATTTGCTCGATTCACTATCAACCTTAAAGCCCAACGGCAGTCGTGATGTTATAGAGGCGTACGAACGCGAACTTGAAAAGAGGCGTTTAAAGAAAGTGAATACCGAATGGGAGGATGCGATCACAGAAAACAAAGCTCTTTCAATATTATCTTCGTTTGACATTGATTATCGTTCTTTGCGGTTATGGGGTTTGAAGGAAGGTTGCTGCAGCATAACCGAGCAAGTGGGCAAGAAGGTATACGTGTATGAGCAAAAGAAAATTAGCGATCTGGTTGATAAGTACCTCTCAACAGAGGATGCTTATAAGAAGTTCCGCGGAAGCCGGGCTGAATTCTATCGTCGATTTAAGAAGTGCCAAAGGGTTGTCATTGGCCGGAAATCGTTTGTTTTAAAAGATGACTTTGTTCGATTTCTGATCGATGACAATGCCCAATATACAATGAGATCCCGGAATATCCAAAAGGATGTGGCGTATACAAATTCTGCAGCTTGAGACTGACTGCAACGGATTTTGAGACTGACGGCAAAATGGGGTGGGAAATTCGGTAGTTTTATCCTGCTTAAAGTGGTATCCTTTCCCAGATTTTCTAACATTAAATCGGTAAATTTTTTTGATTCTTTTGATTTGATTTTGCACAATTTTTATTGATTTGACGATTTGATAAGAAGTTTGTAACTTATTCATTTATAAAGAATTGTGAATTTAATTTTCGCGCCCGTAGCTCAACTGGATAGAGCGGCGGCCTCCGGAGCCGCAGGTTGGCAGTTCGACCCTGCCCGGGCGCAAATTATTTTTCAGTTTGTAACAAATCGAATCAGAAAATAATGGTGCGCATGCCTCCGGAGGTGAAGGCTACTGGTTCGACCCCAGTCGGGCGCACTTTCGCTTTTGCGAAAGTGCTGTTCGGCAAAGCCTGGAAGGCTTTGTCCGAACGAAGACCAACGTCCCGCAGCTTTGCGCGGGGCGCACTTTTTCCTAACCTATTTCTTTCCAACAAGTTATTAGCTAATTATTCAAACTTCTCTAGTTATATATATACCTAAATATGGCGTGTTACTGGCCATAGCGACCGGGAACCGTGTAAGCTTCTTATAGGAGCAAAGCAATGATGGATCAGAGCTTTAAAAGAGGGTTAGTATCGAGGGTTTATAGCAGGGCTGGTTTTACGTTGGTCGAACTGATTGTAGCTCTGCTAATTTTCGTTATTGCCGTAGGATCTGCCTTCGCGACGTTTCAAGCTTCCGCACAACTTACCGAATCCGCTCGAAATCGAATGGTTGCTTTGCAAGACGCATCGTCCGTTCTTGAAGAAATCAAAGCTCTTGTTTTGCAAAATGTCCTGACGACCTTGCCTGCGCAACTGGCGAGCGGCCAATTCAATTCACAGCTTCGCACCTTCAATAGCAACGGAACCGCAACGGGCCAGTCTGTGTCCGCGCTTACGAATGAACAAATCACCTTAACGAGTAACCCGCAAGTTATAAATGCCAATACTACGCTAGCTACTTTTACGGTCACGGTTTCCTGGGAAGAGGCCAGGGGAAGGCAATCATCGTTAAGTTTAACTACGCAAAGAAGCAGTTATTAAGGAAACAGAGGGAAAGATGCGAAAGAAGAACGCCGTTCATTTTGGGAATTCGGGATTTTCACTCGCCGAACTTATGGTCTGCGTGCTTCTCAGTTCGATTATGTATCTGACCGTTTTTGTTTCGGCTCAAACCGGCATCCTTTCCATGCGCCATACCGATGTGCGTATTCACCTAAACGATCAGTTACGAAGGGCCGTGGATGCCTTCGGCCGAGAGATCGTTCAAACATCGCCGGCTGTTGTGGGAACGCATATTAGCTTAACTACCGATGGAAACGGTAATAGTGTTGTGAGTTTTCAAATTCCTATAGATGCCGACGGTATAAACGATTGGAGCGGATCTACCCGAGCTGATGTTATAGACAATACTACGGAATACGTTCAGTGGGGCGCTCATAAAAATCTCGGCAACGAAAATTCGGACAACGCTCTTCTAGGCCAATGGATCCGGTACTCGGTTCAGCAAAATGCCAACATTACCGATCCTTCCATGAAGAATCAACTCGTGCGAGATATTCTTCTGGCCAACGGGACAACAGTAGATGCAAACCAACCGAGCAAAATAATTGCAAGCAACATTACACGTTTTCAGGTAACCAAAAATACACAACGTCTTGACGTTGTATTGGAAGGTACGGCTCGTGATAACACAGAAGGCGGCGGTTCGACGCGGATTATTCGAGATTCCTATTCAACGGAGTTGATACTTCGTAACGATACCTATTAAAAGGAGCGTGATGATATGAATCCGATACTGAGATTGAGAAGCCGAAAGAAAAACGAAAAGGGTTTCTTATTAATGTCTTCGCTTTTTGTGACCACCATGCTTTCCGCGCTTTCGATTGTGGCGTATTCACGCGCTATGCATGAGTTCAGACAGGTGAACCGGGAAATAGATCGCGCCAAAGCGTATTATGTAGCGGAAGCAGGCATTCAAAACGTTGTCGCGCAGATCGCCGGGAATGCTTATACCGGTTATATATTGATCGATCCGGTTACGGGCGACAAGGTCTTGGATGATGATAATCAAGGGAATATTTCCATAGACGATTTTCAGACCGCCGGCGGAACATCGGCCGGGGGGTATTCCGGGACAGGAATGTCTCCGGCCGGTTTTTCTGTAGATATCGACTATATTGATGCGGCTGATTATGTCATTTTACAAGCCCAGGGTGTGACTGGTTCGGAAATCCGAACGTTGGAAGCTCGTGTATTTTTGGAATCTAACTTCTCCAAGTACCTTCTTTTCGTTGACTATCCAAATTTTGGTTCCGGCAATAATGCGACATACGGAGAATCCACAGGCGATCCTTCGCATCCTGAAGGCGTAGCTCCGCACGAAGGTGTTCGGCCGAATCTTTATTTCACCGGCGATTACCAAATTTCCGGCAGTAATGTCCAAGTGTACGGAGACACGGCCTTGGAGGGTTCCGTAACGACAAGCACAAGCACGTCAAAAATTCATGGGGATACATATACAGGAACATTTCAAACCAATGCGCAGGGGATTCCCACCGATGATGGAATCGCCGGAGACGTTGTTGTGCGGGACGGTTATAAAGATGATATCGATTACGATGGCGACGGTATTGGCCCAAATCCGAACGATCCGGATGATGCGGGCGATTTTCCCGACCGGCATCATTTAGACGCTGCCAATTACGAAACACTTCCGGAAGTGAACAAAAATTTTTATCAAAATGCCGGGCACAATGCCATTCCTGCGTACGGCGGTTCTACGGCGCAGAATCGTTATTTGGAATTTGTGCCGGCTCCCGCTCCGGGAAATTATACGATCATCAAAGAATACAGCAGTTCGGCTTACACAACTCAGACGGCTACATATAATATGCCGAAGACGGCGATCGTATATGTGAACGGCGATGCTTATGTGAAAGGCGCCGTTGAAGGGCGGCTTTCTTTAGTATCTTCAAAAGATATTCATTTTATGGGGAATCTGACATATAAGAACGGAGCTGTTAAGTCCGACCCGAATCATTCGGTAGCTTTCTTAGCTGCCGATCAACTTTATTTTAAACCGGACAGCATTACCGCAACCGGCATTTTTTATTCTGAAAACGAGAATAACAATAACGCTTCAAACAACGTTGCTTTTGAAGCCAGCAAAACACTTACCGGCGCAACAGATACTACAAAAACCTATCTTCGCATTTACGGAAACCGATTGGTAGTAGGGCAGTCCGACTTGAGTATTTATGCAGACCGTCAATATTTGTATGACTCGGGCCTCAGAAAATCCCGCCCGCCGGGACTTCCCGTCGAGCCGACCGTCCAAGTTGTGCGCGAGCTTTAAGATTACGCAAAAGCTTTAAAAAATTGAAATCTTGGTATAAACTATTCGCGTTCAATAAGGGACCATTACCCATTAAGCGCATGAATCTGGTTTTAAATCCAAAACAAAAAAAGATTTTGTTGATTATCGCTGCTGTCTTGTTTGCCGGGGTGTGCTTATGGACGTGGCGCATTTTATTTTTCGTCAAAGGTCCGGCTTTTACCGAATCAGAAGAAGTTTCAAAAGAAGAAGGGCTTCCTTCCTTAAAGCAAAACGTAGTTTTTACCCGCCTTACCGCCGATACATCCCTTGATGAGGACGTACTGCGCTATCGAAAGAAGCGCTGGGAAGAAAGCGCTGCGAAAGAAGTGCCGGTGGAATACGGCCCCGACGGAAAACCTACCAAGCCTTTCATTTACGATTAATTTCAGTTCGATTTCCTGTCGATTTAATCATAACCCATTTTCCTGCCTATAGTTAAATCTCACAAGCCTTGCTTTTCGGGGCCTGTTGCTCTATTATATAAAACTTTTTCACTCATCCGGAGCCTCTTATTATGAATAGAGTTCGAATAGGTCTGATCGGCTTAGGCAATATCGGAAGCGGAGTGTACGAAATTCTTCGTGGGAAACAAGGCATTCTTACCAAACGTGCAGGCGTAAAGCTGGAAGTGGCTTATGTCTGTGACCAGAGAACAGCCAATAAATCAAAGCTAGGCGTTCCGAATCGAATTTTTACGCGCGACGCGAAAGCTGTTTTAAATGACCCTTCGGTAGATATCGTCGTCGAGCTTATCGGTGGAATCAAAGCCGCGCGAACACTGATTCTTGAAGCTTTCCGAAAAAAGAAGCAAGTTGTTACCGCCAACAAAGCGCTTCTCGCGGAATGCGGGCCGGAGATTTTCCGCGCGGCAGCAAAAGCCGGCCGGGAAATTTATTTCGAAGCGAGCGTGGGCGGCGGGATTCCCATTATTAAAAGCCTTCGCGAATCCTTTGTTGCCAACCAAATTTTATCGATCCACTCCATCATTAACGGCACATGCAACTATATTCTCACGCGCATGTCCAAGGATGGTTTAAGTTTTGAGGAAGCGCTGAAACAGGCGCAGGCCAAAGGGTATGCCGAAGCCGATCCGACGCTCGATATCAGCGGCGCCGACGCCGCGCATAAAATAACCATTTTAGCCATGCTTGCTTTCGGCGGGCTTGTCCCATTTTCAGCGGTCTCGACGGAAGGCATTACCGGAATTACGAGCGATGACATTTCGTTTGCCAAGGAATTTGGGTATGCCATTAAGCTTTTGGCGATTGCCAAGAGAACAGCGGGCGGCATTGAAGCGCGTGTTCAGCCGACGCTTCTTCCTAAATCCCATATTTTGGCGAACGTCGAAGATTCGTTTAATGCCATTCTTCTGCACGGCGACGAAGTAGGCGATTCGCTTCTCTACGGCCGTGGCGCGGGCCGGCATCCGACCGCCAGCGCGGTAACGAGTGATTTAGTGGATATCGCCAGGCTCATTGTTTCCGGTCAGCATTCGGCTCCGCTTCCGGTAAATCGCGTGCTTAAGGTGAAGAATCTCTCGGCCATCGAATCGAGATATTATTTGCGCGTAACGGTGCTTGATCAGCCCGGTGTTTTGGCGCGGATTTCTTCGGTGCTTGCGCGCCAGCGCATAAGCATCAGCGACATGATCCAAAAAGAACGTAAAGCCGGCAAAGTAGTGCCGCTTATTTTCATTACGCATCACGCGCATGAAGACAGGATCCGTCGCGCGCTTCGGCAGCTCAATCAGCTAAGTGTTGTAAAAGCGAAAGCTCAAATTTTAAGAATTGAAGATTAAGGTATGCCGACGCTTAAAAAAGTTGAAAGGAAAATCGGGATCATCGAGCGTTACGCGGAATTTCTTCCGGTAACGGCAAAGACACCCATCGTTTCTTTGAATGAAGGCAATACGCCGCTCATTTTGGCGGAGAATTTACCAGGTGAAATCGGCTTAAAGAACGTAAAGATTTATTTCAAATTCGAAGGGCTTAACCCCACCGGTTCGTTTAAAGATCGCGGCATGACCATGGCGGTCTCGAAGGCGCTTGAAAAAGGTGCTAAAGCTATTATGTGCGCTTCGACCGGTAATACTTCGGCATCGGCCGCGGCGTTTGCTTCGCGCTGCGGACTAAAATGTTTCGTGCTCGTGCCGGAAGGAAATATTGCGAAGGGAAAACTCCTTCAGGCTTTTCGCTACGGCGCAAAAGTAGTTGTCGTAAAAGGAAATTTTGATCAAGCGCTTGAAATCGTGAAGACGATTACTTCGACGACGGACATTCATTTGGTGAATTCGTTAAATCCGAATCGAATTCAAGGTCAGAAAACGGCGGCGTTTGAAATTTGCGATGATCTTGGCGATGCGCCCGATTACCACGCCATTCCGGTAGGAAATGCGGCTAACATTACGGCCTATTGGATGGGTTACAACGAATACTATAAACTTGGCCGGACAAGCCGGCTTCCGAAAATGCTTGGATTCCAAGCCGAAGGCTCAGCCCCTATTGTTAAAGGGTATAGGATTGAAAAACCCGAAACGATAGCAACCGCCATTCGCATAGGCAATCCCGCAAGTTGGAAAGAAGCGCTCAAAACGCGCGATGAATCGGGCGGCTTAATCGAAGCGGTGACGGATGAGGAAATCATATGGGCCTACCGGTATATTGCCGAACGTGAAGGTGTTTTTGCCGAACCCGCCTCGGCCGCGGCAGTAGCTGGCATTAAAAAGTTAGCTGAGAGAAATTATTTCAAACCGGGCAGTACGATCACCGCCACGCTTACCGGATCGGGTTTAAAGGATCCAGATTTCGCCTTGAGTTTTAAAGACGAAATGATTTCCGTAGAGCCGGTGCTTGAAAAAGTTAAAAAGATAATCGGAGTGTAAATAATGAAATACGTACTTTTAATTCCGACCGGGCTTTCGGACGAAGCCATTCCATCGCTTGACGGAAAAACGCCGCTTGAAATGGCGCAGACGCCCAATATGGATTATTTAGCGAAAGCCGGGCGGGTTGGAAACGCACAGCACACGCCGAAGAAATTTTATCCCGGGACGGACGTCACTTCGCTTTCCGTGCTCGGCTACAACCCCGAGCAGTATTACACCGGCCGCGGAGCTCTTGAGGCCGTTCATTTAGGTGTGAAATTGGGGCAGGACGAAGTAGCATTCCGTGTGAATTTTGTTACGGTGGACGGCGACAAGCTTGTCGATTACAACGCGGGCCAAATTACGACGAAAGAATCCCGCGCGCTCATTGCTTATTTAAATAAAACGCTCGCCAACGATGCCGTGCGATTTGTTCCGGGATTAACGTACCGGCATCTTGCTATTTTTAAAGTCAAACACGGCTTAACCGGCATGGCGGCTTCCTGCGAACCGCCGCATTTGGCGATGGGCAAAGCGTTTGAAGAACATTTTCCGAAAGGCGCTGGCGAAGAACTTCTGGCGCATGTGATGCGCGATTCGCGTAAACTTCTTCGCGACCACGAAGTGAATCAAGTCCGCGTGGATCTTAAAGAAAATCCGGCGAACATGATTTGGCTCTGGGGGCAGGGAGCAACGCCGGATGTCCCGAAATTTTCCGAGCGTTTTGGCGTGCGCGGAGCGATGATCGCCGCCGTAAATTTGGTGCGCGGGCTCGGGCATATTACCGGCTTGAATGTTTTGAATGTGGAAGGCGCTACGGGCTATGTTGATACGGATTTTCAAAATAAGGGCTTGAAGGCGATTAGCGCCCTCGATAAATATGATTTTGTATGCGTTCATGTCGAAGCAATGGATGAGGCCAGCCACGAAGGTAATGTAAAATTAAAAATGCATTGCATCGAGCAATTTGACCGGTATGTAGTCGGGCCGGTTCGGGAATATATTAAATCGCATAAAGATGTGCGCGTTTTAATCGCTCCGGATCACGGCACTTCGTCTTTAAAGAAAACACATCTTCGCGATGCGGCGCCGGTGATTTTAAGCGGCGCCGGCGTTGCGCCCGATGAAATCGTGTGTTTTAACGAAGAAGCCGCGCGGCATTCAAATTGGTCGGTAGCCAAAGGCTATGAATTAATGGAAGATTTCATAAAAGAAACAGTCGGGGCGCGATAATCGTATGGAATTAGTGGTTCAAAAATACGGCGGATCTTCGGTGGCTAATCCCGAGCGCATTATGAACGTCGCGCGGAGGGCTGTTGTCGCAAAACGCAAAGGCAATCAAGTCATCGTCGTGGTTTCGGCGATGCAGGGCGAAACAGATCGGCTTATTGATTTGGCGCATCAAGTTAATCCGCTTCCCAGCCACCGGGAAATGGATCAGATGGTTTCGACCGGCGAACAAGTTTCTGTAGCCCTTCTTGCGATGGGTATCCACCGTCTGGGCGAGAAAGCGATTTCGATGACGGGTTTTCAAGTGGGCATTGTTACCGACGAACTTCATACGCAGGCCAAAATTGTAGATGTACTTCACGCAGACCGTGTAAAAAAATGTTTGAAGGAAGGAAATATTGTCATTATCGCAGGCTTCCAGGGTCAGACCCGGAATCATGAAATTACTACGCTTGGTCGCGGCGGTTCGGATTTGACGGCTGTTGCAATGGCAAAAGTATTCGGCGCCAAAGTGTGTGAGATTTACACCGACGTCGACGGCGTGTATACGGCCGATCCGCGTATTGTTCCGAACGCCCGGAAGCTTAAAGAAATCAGCTACGAAGTCATGCTTGAAATGGCGGCGCTCGGCAGCAAAGTGATGCACTCGCGTTCGATAGAAGTGGGGAAAATTTATAACGTTCCGATATTGGTAAAGTCCAGTTTAAACCACAATCCGGGTACGTTGATTACGGAGGAAAAAAAGAGTATGGAAAAAGAAGTCGTGAGCGGTATTTCTTTAAATGCGCAGGAAGCTAAGGTAACTATTTTCGCCGTGCCGGACCGGCCCGGCGTCGCCGCGAAAATTTTTAAGATTATCGCGGATCACCATATCAATATCGATATGATTATTCAAAACAAAACGAACACGAAAAATACCGATATTTCCTTTACGCTCCTCAAGAGCGATTTGAAACGTTCGCTTCCGGTGGTTCAAAAAGCCGCCAAAGCGGTTCACGCCAACCGTGTGGCTTGTGATGAAAATATTGCCAAAGTCAGTATAGTCGGCGTGGGCATGCGTTCACATTCGGGAGTGGCGAGTAAAATGTTTAGCGCGCTCGCGAATCAAAAAATCAATATCGAGATGATTTCCACAAGCGAAATCCGTATTTCTTGTGTTATCCCCGGCAACGACGGGAAAAGATCAGTAAGCGCCTTACATAAGGCATTTAGATTGGCCAGAAAAAAATGAAGATACGAATTTACGACACAACATTGCGCGACGGCGCCCAAGGCGAGGGCATGAGTCTTTCGTTAAACGATAAGATTCTCATTACCCGTATGCTTGATGACTTTGGTGTGCATTACATTGAAGGCGGATGGCCGGGCTCCAACCCGAAGGACGCCGGTTATTTTAGCGAAGTGCGGAAACTGAAATTAAAAAGTTCCGTTGTGTGCGCCTTTGGTTCCACACGTCGTGCTAACGGAAAAGCCAAGACGGATAATCAGATCAATGCCTTGATCAATGCCAAAACAAAGGCCGTCACCATTTTCGGAAAAAGCTGGGACATGCACGTGACGGATGTGCTAAAGGTTCCGCTCAAAGAAAATTTGGAAATGATCAGCGATTCGGTGGATTATTTGAAGAGTAAGAAAAAAGAAGTGATCTACGATGCCGAACATTTCTTCGATGGTTTTGCGGCCAATCCCGATTACGCGCTTGCATCCATTAAGGCAGCCGCGGAAGCGGGTGCAGATAATATTACGCTCTGCGACACAAACGGCGGGACGATGCCGGATCGTGTGGCTCAAGTGGTCCAAGCCGTGAGAAAAGAATTGTCCGTGAGTCTTGGCATTCATTGCCACAACGATATGGAATTAGCCGTAGCTAACTCATTAGCGGCGGTAGACGCCGGCTGCGATTTGATTCACGGCACGATCAACGGGTACGGCGAGCGCTGTGGAAATGCGAATCTGATCAGCATTATTCCGGTTCTCCAGTACAAAATGAAGTTTTCTTCTATAAAGCCTGAGAATATCCGCCGTTTAACGGAACTCAGCCATTACGTAGCTGAGGTTTGCAACATGCCGATCAATAATAATCAGCCGTTCACCGGCCGTTCGGCATTCGCGCATAAGGGTGGAGTTCATGTTAACGCTGTCATGAAAACGGCGGATAGCTACGAGCATATCACGCCGGATTCGGTTGGAAACGAACGCCGTTTTCTCGTCTCCGAGCTGAGCGGGAAAACGAATGTGCTTCTGAAAGCCGGCCAACTCGGTATTAAGCTGGATAAAAACGCCGCCGAGACCGCGCGCATTCTCGATAAAATTCAGGACCTCGAAAACGAAGGCTATCAATTCGAAGCCGCCGAAGCCAGTTTTGAGCTCATCATTAAAAAAATGACCGGCAAATACCGGAAATTTTTCGATCTCGATGGTTTCCGTGTTACCGATTCCGCCAATCACGATGGCCGATCATCGAGCGAGGCCGCTGTCCGCCTTTCGGTGAACGGGAAAGAAGAGCATACCGCCGCACTGGGTGACGGGCCTGTGAACGCGCTTGATCTGGCGCTCCGCAAAGCCCTCGTAAAATTTTATCCGGCCATCGAAAAAATTCATCTGGTCGATTTCAAAGTCCGCGTCATAAACGGCGCCGACGGCACGGCCGCCAAAGTCCGCGTTTTCATCACCTTCCAGGATGAGAAAGAAACCTGGTCCACCGTAGGTGTATCCACCAACATCATCGAAGCCAGCTGGCACGCCCTCGTCGAAGCCATCGAATATAAACTCCTAAAATCTTAAACTAGCCGTGGTTTGAGAGATCGATATTTATGGAACTAGCCAAGGTTTATTCAGCCAAAGAAGTTGAGGAAAAGTGGTACACCTTTTGGGAAAAGGGCGGATATTTTGCGCCCGATCTTAAACGGAAGGGTAAATCCTACGTTATCGTGATTCCTCCGCCGAACGTGACCGGCATTCTTCATATGGGTCATGCGTTAAACAATTCTATTCAAGATATTCTCACGCGCTGGCACAGAATGCGCGGCGAGCCGACACTTTGGGTGCCCGGTACCGATCATGCCGGCATTGCGACGCAGAATGTGGTTGAGCGGCAGATTAAAAAGGAAGGCCTGCGCCGCCAAGACCTCGGTCGCGAAAAATTTATCGAACGCGTTTGGAAATGGCGTGAGGAATACGGTACTACCATTATTAAACAATTGAAACGTTTGGGTTCGTCCTGCGATTGGTCGCGCACGCGGTTTACGATGGACGAAGGGCTCTCGAAAGCTGTGCGTGAAGCGTTCGTAACGCTTTACGAAGACGGCCTCATTTACCGCGGACTTTATCTTATTAACTGGTGCCCGCGCTGTCGGACGGCGCTTTCGGATGAAGAAGCCGCTTCGAAAGAAGTAAGCGGCAAGCTTTACTATTATTACTATTGGGTCGTGAATTCAAAAACCGGTAAGAAAGAAATTGATGAAAAAGTTTTTGTGGCTACGACCCGCCCCGAAACGATGCTCGGCGATACCGCGCTTGCGATTAATCCGGGCGATGAACGGCATCAAGCGCTGCTCAAGAAAAAAGTAATTCTCCCGCTTCTTGAACGCGAACTGAAAGTTATCAAAGACGATTATGTCGATAAGGAATTCGGCTCGGGTATTGTTAAAATCACGCCGGCGCATGATCCCAACGATTATTCTATGGGCGAGCGGCATGGCCTCGAGAAAATAAATATTCTTACCGAAGATGCGCATATTAATGAGAACGGGGGAAAATACAAAGGCCTCGATCGCTTTGAAGCACGCAAAAAAATTATCGAAGACTTAAAAGAGCATGGCCTTTTCATAAAAGAAGACGATATCCGCCACAACGTTCCCCATTGCTACCGCTGCGACAGCGTAGTCGAGCCCTATCTTTCCGAGCAGTGGTTTGTAAAAATGAAGCCGCTCGCCGCGCTTGCGCTAAAGGCGCTCGATAAAGAGGAGAGCAAATTTGTTCCCCAACGCTGGCTAAAAGTGTATCGGAATTGGTTGGAAAATATTCGTGATTGGTGCATTTCGCGGCAAATTTGGTGGGGGCACCGGATTCCCGTGTGGTACTGCGAAAAATGTCCGAAGCCGATTGCTTCGCGGACGGATATTAAGCAATGCCTGAATTGCGGTTCGGATAAAATCCGCCAGGACGAAGACGTGCTCGATACTTGGTTTTCTTCCTGGCTTTGGCCGTTTTCAACGCTCGGCTGGCCCGATAAAAATTCGCCCGACTTAACAAAATTCTATCCCACCACTGATCTTGTTACCGCACCTGAAATTTTATTTTTCTGGGTAGCGCGTATGATTATGGCCGGGCTTTATTTTATGAAAGAAGTTCCGTTCACGACAACATATCTTCACGGGACGGTACGCGCCGATTCCGGTCAGAAAATGTCAAAGTCCCTCGGCAACGCCATCGATCCGCTGGAGTTAATTAACGAAATTGGTGCCGACGCTCTTAGATTCAGCACCATCATGCTTACGGCAAGCGGACAGGACGCGTATCTTTCTCGGCAGAAATTCGAGCTCGGCAGAAATTTTACGAATAAAATTTGGAACGCTTCGCGATTCGTGCTGACGCAGCTTGAAGGTTTTAAGGGAAAAGCAACTCCGGGTAAAGACGATGCGCTGAATGATGTCGATCGTTGGATCCTGGCGCGATTCAATCGTCTCACCAGAGAAGTAAACGAAGCATTGACGTCTTATCGTTTTAACGAAGCCGCTACGCAGATTTATCAATTTATCTGGAATGATTTCTGCGATTGGTATCTCGAGCTTTCCAAGCCCCGAATGGCGTTAGGTGGCGAGAGTAAACGAGTTACGCAAACTGTTCTGCTGTCTATACTTGAGCGTTCCCTCAGGATTCTCCACCCGTTCATGCCTTTTATTACCGAAGAAATTTGGCAATTGCTGAAAAATTATTCCACCGATTCGTGGGACCCGACGATCATGATTTCTGCCTGGCCCGCGCCGGAGAAGTCTTGGGAATTTGAAGAAAGCGAATCCGCCGTCGAACTTTTCAAAGAAGCCGTTGTTGGAATCCGCGATTTGCGCGCGCGTTTTAGCGTTCCACCCAAAGAAAAAGTTCGCGTCGTGATTAAAACCAAAACCGACAAAGCTGCCAAGTACCTCAGCCGATTTTCCGAAGAAATTAAACAAACAGCACAGCTCAGTACCTGCGAAATGAAAAAAGATTTTGAACGCGCTCCCGGTGCGGTTCAACGCGTGCTTTCGGATATTGAAATTTTTCTTTTTGTCGAAGGGCTTGTCGATCTTGAGAAAGAACGCACTCGAATGGAAACCGAACTGGCTTCGACGCAAAATCGTTTGACCGGAATTCGCGTGCGGCTTTCCAATAAACAATTTGTCGACAAGGCGCCCGAAGACGTCATCGAAAGCGAGCGCACCCGTGAAAAAGAACTCGAAACGCTCATCAAAGACCTCGAGCAAAGCCTCGCCGGTTTAAAGGGATAATATGCGTCTTGCACGTGCGATGGCTTTGGCGGGGATCGCGAGCCGGCGAAAAGCCGAGGAAATCATCCGCGACGGCGAAGTCCAAGTGAACGGCAAAGTCGTTACCAACGTCGCCACAAACGTCGAGCCGGGTTTAGATGAAATAAAAGTCGGCGGCCAACGTATCCGCGGTGAACGGAAAAATTATATTCTTCTCAATAAGCCCCGCGGCATCGTTTCTACCGTAAGCGATCCCCAAGGAAGAAAAACAGTGCTCGCTTACGTTCCGCGGAAATTGCGCGGACGATTTTATCCTGTCGGAAGGCTCGATCTCGACAGCTCCGGCCTTATGATTCTCACAAACGACGGCGATCTCGCGTTCCGCCTCATGCACCCTAAATTTCACGTATCAAAACTGTATCATTTGAAACTCGACAAACCGCTTAAAGAAGAAGATAGGCTTCGGCTTGAGCGGGGCGTTTTCATCGAAGGCGGAAGGACAGCGCCTTGCAAAATTCGCTCACGGCCCGGGGCGACCTATGCCGAAGTCGAACTTTTCGAAGGCCGCAAACGCCAGATCCGACTGATGTTTTTCAGGCGGGGCTACGATGTGAAACGTCTTGAACGTGTAGCCATGGGGCCCGTGACGCTCAAAGGACTTCGGCCCGGCATGACTCGTACGCTTACCGACGATGAAATTCACGTTTTAAAAAAAGCCGTGGGGCTTACGGAATGATACAAGGATCAAAAACTCTAAAAATTACCCCGCATCTCAGAAAACGTCTGCGCGATGCCTTGAAAGAAGATCTGGGCCGGGGAGATATTTCTTCCTTCGTTTCTTTTCCGGCGAATATGAAGGGCCGGGCGGTAATTTTAGTTAAACAAGGCGGGATCGTGGCCGGACTTCCGGTGGCTGCTGAAATTTTTCGCCTGCTGGATCCCCAATTAAAAATGATTCAAAAAATGAAAGACGGCCGCCGCGTCCGAAAAGGGGATGTCGCCGCCGTCGTTCAGGGTAATCTCAGGGCGATTCTTGCCGGCGAACGGCTTGCGCTCAATTTCATACAGCGTCTTTCGGGCATAGCAACGCTCACGCATGAGTTTGTTCGCCGTGTCCGCGGCACGCGCGCCAAAATTTTAGATACGAGAAAAACGACGCCTCTTTGGCGGGACTTGGAAAAATATGCTGTCCGGATCGGCGGCGGATTCAACCATCGCTTCTCGCTGGATGAAGCGATTATGATTAAAGATACGCATTGGACTGCGATGAGCCGTCAAAAACTGGCAGGGTTGCGTCGGCGTTCTGTCCCTCTTATCATCGAAGTGCATTCGCGAAAGCAGTTGGAAGAGGCTCTTCAAGCTGATCCGTATGTGATCATGTTTGACAATCATGGGTTAAATGCGCTGCGCCAGGGCATACGTTACGCCCGGAATTGGTCGCAAAAGCATAAAAAAAGCTGTCCTCAAATCGAAGCTTCGGGCGGCGTAACTATGCAAAATATAAGGCGTATCGCCAAAGCAGGCGTTGACCGGATTTCGGTGGGCGCCGTTACGCATTCTGCTCCCGCGCTGGATTTCTCTTTAAAAGTGGTATGACCTCACCGTTTAAACTCATTACCGATTTAAAACCCCAGGGCGATCAGCCCGCCGCCATCAAGCAGCTCACGGAAAATTTTCTGAAAGGTAAGCGGGAACAAGTACTTCTCGGCGTCACCGGTTCCGGCAAGACGTTTACAATGGCGCATGTCATCGCCAATCTCGGTATTCCCGCGCTTGTTATTTCCCACAATAAAACTTTGGCCGCGCAGCTCTATAGTGAATTCAAAGAACTTTTCCCGGAAAACGCTGTCGAATATTTTGTTTCTTATTACGATTACTATCAGCCCGAAGCATACGTTCCAAAAACAGATACGTACATTGAAAAGGATGCTTCGATTAACGATGATCTCGATCGTTTGCGGCTTGCGGCCACCGGTTCGCTTCTTTCACGCGAAGATGTAATTGTGGTTGCCAGCGTTTCCTGCATTTATGGTTTAGGCTCTCCCGAAGATTGGGCGAAACTGCTCGTTCGCGTTACGGCGGGAGATAAAGTAGACCGCGATCAAATTCTCCGCGAACTGGTTGCAATTCAATACGAACGGGACGACCGGCAATTCAAGCGTGGGAATATTCGCGTGCGCGGCGATACCGTTGATGTGTTTCCTTCGTATCACGAAGAGCCGATACGGTTGGAGTGGAGCAGCGACCGGCTGGCCAAAATTTCTATTTTCGATCGCGATTCGGGCAAAGAAATCCGGAAACTGTCGCAGACCGCTATTTATCCCGCGAAACATTTCATCACGACGCCCGATCGGCTGGCAAAGGCTAGTGAATCCATTCCCC
>OBEQ011120190.1_pt1 | contig 18965 bp, 15 predicted proteins | sample 1670901 | NCBI WGS metagenome assembly OBEQ01 (sample SAMEA104232315, study PRJEB22302) | groundwater metagenome | biome: forest; feature: aquifer; material: groundwater | place: USA | collected 2011-08-07 | depth 5.4 m
AATCCAGCAGGGACTGTCCACCGTCCTGTGCCGGTGCTTCACGCACACGCGCATGCTCCGCGCCATCAGGCGCTACGCGGACTTGCCTCGCCGAAGCGCCGCTGGCGCGAATGCGCCAGTGAAAGCGGACGTGAAGGCGGAAGGGGCGGCGCGATGACCTCGCGAAGAGACTTCCTGAAGAGCGGCGGCGCGCTGATCGTCAGCTTCAGCAGCGTCGCGGCGCTGGCCGACGCTCTCGGATTCGCGCAAGGCCCATTCGGCACACAGGATCGGCGGGTCGCCGCGCAGGTCGACTCGTGGCTCGCGATCGGCGCCGACGGCCGCGTCACCGCATACACCGGCAAGTGCGAGCTCGGCCAGGGCATCTACACCGTGCAGATGCAGTTGGTGGCAGAGGAGTTGTCGGTGCCGCTGTCGCGCGTGACGCTGATTCAGTGCGACACATCGGTCGCGCCCGATCAGGGGACGACGTCGGGGAGCCAATCGACGCCAACGAATTTCAACGAGGCCAATCTCGCGCAGGCGTGCGCGACGGCGCGCGAAACGCTGCTGCGCCTCGGATCTGAACGGCTCAGTGTGCCGGCGGATCAACTGACGACCGCGGACGGCGTAATCAGCGTCAAGGGCAACGCGTCGAGGCGCGTCACCTACGGCGAGCTCGTTGGCGGGAAGAGGTTCAATCTCACGCTCAGCACCACCGCGAAACGGAAGCCGGCGAGCGAGTGGAGCGTGCTCGGGAAGCCGACGGGTCGCGTCGATCTCCCCGCGATGGCGACCGGACAGTTCGAGTTCGTCCACAACGTGCGCCTGCCGGGGATGCTGCACGGCCGCGTGGTGAGGCCGCCCGCGGTCGGCGCCACGCTGGTAAGCGTCGACGAGAATTCTGTTCGCGGCTTGCCAGGCATTGTGAAGGTCGTCATCAAAAAGAACTTCGTTGGCGTGGTCACCGAGAAGCCCTGGCAGGCGATTCAGGCTGCGGAGAAGCTGAAGACGACGTGGACACGAGGCGTCGGATTGCCGAGCCACGCCGACTTCTACACGCACCTCAGGAATCAGAAACCGTCGCGCGACACGCTGCTCGTGAGCTCGAAGAACGTGGACGAAACGCTGGCGCAAGCGAAGACCGTCCTGAAGGCGACGTATCTGCATCCGTATCAGATGCACGCGTCGATGGGTAGCTCCTGCGCGGTCGCCGACGTGCAGGGCGGCAGGGCGACGATTTGGTCGCCGACGCAGTCCGCGTATCCCACGCGCAGCGGCTCGGCGCTGCTGCTCGGCCTGCCGGTCGAGAACGTGCGTGTGATCTTCACGCGCGGATCCGGCTGCTACGGCATCAACGGCGCGGACACCGTGTCGTACGACGCGGCGCTGCTATCGCAGGCGGTGGGGAAGCCAGTGCGCGTACAGCTCTCGCGCAAGGACGAGATGGCGTGGGAGAATTACGGCGTCGCGTTCGTCATCGATCAGCGCGTCGGCGTCGACGCGGACGGGGCCATCGTCGCGTGGGATTACGAAGGGTGGTCGCCGACGCTCGGTGGACGGCCGGGTTACGACCGGCCGGGCAACGTGATCACCGGTCAGCTCGCCGGCTTCGCCCCTGCGCCGGTCCCGCCGCGCTCGCCGGCGCTGGAGCCAGCCGGGTCTTTCAACAACAACAGCAACGCCGCGCCCTCGTACGTCACCGGCTGCGTGGGTGGGCGCTGCGGCGGAGCGGGGGACGTGAAGAGCGAGCGCGTGCTGTCGCACACCGTGAGGTCGCCGTTCTTCACGGGACCGCTGCGGTCGCCGTCTCGTTTGCAAAACACGTTCGCGCACGAGAGCTTCATGGACGAGGTCGCGTCGCACGTGAAGGCCGATCCGGTGGCGTATCGCCTGCGTCACCTCAGCGACGCGCGTCTGAGCCACGTGGTGCAGGAAGCGGCGAAGGCGGCGCGCTGGGAGGCGCGTCCGTCGCCGAAGCCGAATGCCGCGCGGACCGGAGTGGTCACCGGCCGCGGCATGTCGTGCGTCGTGTACGAAGGCGACAACGGATACGTCGCGATGGTTGCCGAGGTCGAGGTCGATCAGGTGACCGGCCGCGTCCGCGCGAAGCGCTTCGTCGTCGCGCAGGATTGCGGGCCGATCTCGAATCCGGACGGAATGCGCAATCAGATTGAAGGCGGCGCGTTGCAGGGCATGAGCCGCGCGCTCGGCGAAGAAGTGACGTGGGACGATCAGAAGGTGACGTCGGTCGACTGGCGCACGTTCCACAGCCTGCCGCTCGGCTTCGACGTGCCGATCATCGAAAGCGTGCTGGTCAACCGGACCGACGCCGAGGCGAGCGGTGCCGGCGAGACGGCGATCACGATCGTCGCCGCCGCGATCGGCAACGCGATCTTTGACGCGACCGGCGCGCGAGTCCGCGAAGTGCCGTTCACGCCGGAGCGAGTCAAGGCCGCGCTCGACGCGAGAGGTAAGAGTTAGGAGTTAACTGCAAGACTACGCTCTCCACCACGGCGGACACTGAGGACGCGGAGGAGGAATCCCAGTACTCAGGACTTCATTTCCGTGTCCCCTGTGTCCTCTGTGGTTGAGAGCTGAGGTTGGAACATGAACAGAAGATCACTATGCGCCGTTGTTGTAGCCGGTGTCCTTGCGTGCGCCTCCGCGCCGGGCGTCAGCGCGCAGCTCGCCGCACCGGGCGAGTCGGGCATCGTCATGGGGCATCTGCATCTCGCCGTGAAAGATCTCAACGCGCACCGGACGTTCTGGGCGGCGCTCGGCGGCACGCCGGTGCAGAACGGCGCGCTCGCCCTCATTCAGCTGCCGGGCACGTTCGTGATGCTGCGGCAGGCGGAGCCGACCGCGGGCACGGTGGGATCGACGATCAACCACGTCGGCTTCCTGGTGAAGGACATCGAGGCGTGGATTCCGAAGTGGCGGGCGGCGGGGATGAAGATGGAGCCGCAGGCGCGGCCGACGCAGGTCTTTCTCATTGGGCCGGACGACGTGCGGGTGGAGATTCTGGAGGACAAGACGATCGACGTCCCGCTGAAGATGCATCACGTGCACTTCTACATCGCGTCGCCGCTCGAGGCGCAGGCATGGTACGGGAAGACGTTCGGCGCGGCGCCGGGGAAGCGCGGTCAGTTTGACGCCGCCGATCTTCCCGGCGTGAACCTGACGTTCGCGAAAACCGATACGCCGACGGTCGGCACGAAGGGCCGCTCGCTCGATCACATCGGCTTCGAGATGAAGAACCTCGAAGCGTTCTGCAAGAAACTCGAAGGGAGCGGCATCAAGCTGGATCGCGCCTACACGCGCCTGCCGAACTCGACGACCGCGATCGCGTTCCTGACGGATCCGTGGGGCCCCTACATCGAGCTGACCGAGAATCTGGCGCCTGCGAAATGACCAGCGCGATGCGGTTTCACCTCAAGTACGGCTCAGCGTCGTCGAGGCCGCGATGAAGGTCGCGCGGAGTCAGTAGCCAGTGCCCACGAGCGAAGCCCCGGTCGAGATTGTGCCGTACGATTCGTCGTGGCCCGAGCGGTTCGAGGAGGAGCGACAGAGGCTTCTTCAGACGATCGGCTCCTGGCTCGTCGGTCCGGTCGAACACATCGGCAGCACAGCGATTCCTGGGCTTGCGGCTAAGCCGGTGATCGACATCATGGCCGGCGTGGAGACTCTTGGGGCGTCGCGGCCGGCGATCGCGGCCCTGACGGATCTGGACTACTGCTATGCACCTTACCGGCCAGAGTTGGAGCACTGGTTCTGCAAACCGTCACCTGCTTTTCGAACGCATCATCTTCACCTCGTCCCGTTCGGAAGCCCGCAGTGGATCGCGCCAATGGCCTTTCGCGACTACTTGCGATCGCATGCCCACGTCGCCACCGAGTACGAAGAACTGAAACGCGGACTTGCGGAGAAGCACCGTCACGACCGAGAGGCCTACACCGCGGCAAAGGGCCCGTTCGTAATCCGGATCACCAGCCTGGCGTTGATGGATCATGGGCGTTGACATTCACGGGATCGCGCCGACGGGTATACGCTCTGCTTTCAATGGTCCGCTCCGCAGCCCTGAAGAGCTGCGCCACAAGAGTCTCGGATCACGGCACTACCAGTGGCGCAGGGCTTCAGCCCTGCGAAACGCGACACACCGGGGACAGCGATGGCGTATTCACCAGATCTCACACGTCGCCGGCTGATACAGAGCGTCGGCGCCGTGGTGGCGGCCGGGGCGGTCGGCACGACGGCGCGAGCCGATCAGGCGGTGGCACAAGCGAGTGCGGCCGAGGTGGTGCCCTACGGTGCGGCGGTTCTGCCGTCCGGCATCCGTTCCCGCTTCGTCAACAACATCAACGGCCTGAGGATGCACGTGCTCGAGGCCGGCTTCGAGGTCGGCAATCGCCCCGCCGTCCTACTTCTCCACGGGTTCCCGGAACTGGCGTACAGCTGGAGAAAAGTGATGCGGCCGATCGCCGCCGCCGGGTATCACGTGATCGCACCAGACGTGCGCGGGTACGGGCGGACGTCAGGCACGGACGTCCGCTACGACGATGACCTCGCGCCGTTCCGCACGCTGAACCAGGTGCGCGATATGCTGGGATTGATCTCGGCGTTCGGATACCGCTCGGTCGCGGCGGTCATCGGGCACGACCAGGGGTCGCCCCTCGCGGCGTGGTGCGCCCTCGTCCGGCCGGACGTCTTCCGATCCGTGACGATGATGAGCGCGCCGTTCGGCGGTCCGCCGGCGCTGCCGTTCAACACCGCGGATGCGCCCGCGAGCGCCGCGGCAAGCGCGCCAGCCGATTCGATCTACGACGAGCTGGCGGCGTTAAGGCCGGCGCGCAAGCACTATCAGCGCTACTACACGACGCGCGAAGCGAACGAGAACATGTGGCACGCGTCGCAGGGGATTCACGCGTTCATTCGCGCCTACTACCACATGAAAAGCGCGGACTGGAAACAGAACCAGCCGGCGCCGCTCGCGGCGCGGACCGCAAACGAGTGGGCAAAGCTGCCGCGCTACTACGTGATGGATCTCGACAAGGGGATGGCGGAAACCGTCGCGTCGGAGATGCCCTCGGCCGCCGCGATCGCCGCGTGCAAGTGGCTGCCGGACGAGGAACTGCGCGTCTACAGCACCGAGTACGGACGGACCGGATTCCAGGGCGGACTCGAGGGCTATCGCACCGGATCGAGCGGCCGGTTCACCGCCGAGCAGCAGCTGTTTTCCGGTCGCACGATTGATGTGCCGTCGATGTTCATCGGCGGGAAGAGCGACTGGGGCGTCTATCAGAACCCTGGCGCGCTGGAGCGCATGCAAAGAGTCGCATGCACTCGGATGCTGGCCACACATCTGGTCGATGGCGCGGGACATTGGGTGCAACAGGAGCAACCCGACGCGACGAGCAAGCTGCTCGTCGAGTTTCTCCAGACAAAGGCGTAAACCCGAACTCACACCGCGATGTAGGGGTCGACCCGCGTGTCGGCCCAGGGGTAACAGGAGCGACCGTGGCGGAAGCGAAGACCAAGCCGACCGGTGAGAGCGTGACTGATTTCATCAGGCGCGTTGATGGCGGCGAACGGCGGAAAGACTGCGCGGCGCTGGTGCGCCTCATGAAGCAGGCGGCCGGCGCTCCGGCGAAGATGTTGGGCACCAGCATCATCGGCTTCGGCAGCTATCCGATCCAATACGCGGGCGGTAAGGCCGGTGCGGGGCCCATCATCGCATTCTCGCCACGGAAGAATGATTTGACGCTCTATGTCGGCCGGGGCGCCAAAGACTTCGATGCGCTGCTCGGGAAGCTCGGTACGCACAAGATGTCTGGTGGGTGCCTGCACATCAAGCGTCTGAACGATGTCGATCTCAAGGTGCTGACGAAGCTGGTGTCGGCGTCGGTCAAGGCGAGGAAGAAGAAGCGCCCTTGAGCCGCAGGAGATCGTCGGCCTCCGCGTAGCCAGAGGGGAATGGCACGCCCGCAACCGACGCGCCCGCGTCGAGGAGCGCCTTCACCGACTCGGGCGTGCGGCGATGGGTCCAGTACGAGTCGACGCACGCGCGCACTGCGAGCGCCAAGGGTGTGCGCCCTCGGCCGTCCGGCAGGTCGATCGGCGATCCGCGTTCGATGAGCAGTCGGACTGTCGCGTGATTGGCGCGCCATGCGGCCACGTGAAGCGCGAGACTGTTCTTCGCCTCGTCGAAATAGGGCTCGCCCGGAGCGAAGAGCGCACCGACGTGCACGCCGAGATCGAGAAGGTGCCGAACGCCATCGGTGTTGCCGACACCCGCGAACGTGGCGAGGAACCTGCCGCCATCCGCACGCAGTTCGTCCACGATCCGGGGCTCGCTCGTCGCAATGGCGCGGACGGTCGCCACGTCATGTCTCGCGCACGCAGCCAGCAGCCGCTCGACGCCGTGAAGCTCCACTCGAATCCCGCGCCGCTCGAACGCCTCCAGCACATCGCCGCGACCACGCCGCGCCGCCATCGCAATCGCCGTCTGGCCGGGCGATGCGCACGCGGACCGGTCGGGACGGGATGCGACGAGTGTCGGGTCGGCGCCGTGGCCCAGCAACACGTCGACGATGTCGAGATCGTTGTCGCTCAGGATGGCGTTGTGCAGCGCCGTCTTCCCCCATCGGGTCGTGCGATTCGGATCCACGCCATGATCGAGCAGCCATGTGATCCCGTCGTAGTCGTGCCAGTCGGTCTTGCGGAGCAGGATGGTCGCGAGGCTATCGTGGGTGAGCTTTCCGCTTTCCACGAGGATCTTCAGGGCGGCGTTGTTGCGCGTCTCCGGCGCGTGGTACGGCGTCTCCTCGTCGTTGGGATCCGCGCCCCGATCGAGCAGCAGGCGGGTCAGCTCCGGATGATGCGCGACGCCGGCGGCGCCGTAGATCGCGCTCTCCCACTCGGGCTCGGGCTGATGGTGCTCTTCCGTCCACCCGGTGTTCGCGCTCGCGCCGGCGTCAAGCAGCGCCGTTGCGGCGCCCACGAAGCCGTCCGACCGCCGGCGATCGAGCCGGAGATAGCGCGAGAAACACAGGTGCGTGAGCGCATCCCACCCGCGCGGGCCTCCCTTGGCCGTGGCGCTTCCCGCGTCGATCGCAAGAAACCGCCGCACGCCTGCCTCATCGCCGAGAATCGCGGCGGCGTGGACGTTCGCGCTGGCCACGTCGGGATGCGCGGCCAGAATCTCGTTGGCTCGCTCGAGGGTGCCGGACGCGTGGCCGGAATCGAGCGGCACGCATGCGGCCTCGATGAACGCCGAGAGCGGATCGGTAGTCGTCGTCACGCGGGTCTCCACGGTGAAATCTAGCAGGAATCGCGTCGGTTTTTCGTGGCACAATTCGCCCATGAACAAGCTCGCGCTCCTCCTCGCCCTGGCGTGCGTGGCGTGCTCGCCGCAGGCCGCCGCCGACAAGGACGTCACCACCTGGGAGAAGCAGGCCCAGACCATCACGATCACCCGCGACGACTGGGGGATTGCGCACGTCTCCGGAAAGACAGATGCGGACGCCGTCTTCGGCGTGATGTACGCCCAGGCCGAGGACGACTTCAACCGCGTGGAGACGAACTACCTGCTCTCCATGGGACGCCTTGCGGAGGCCGAGGGCGAGGGCGAGATCTATCGCGACCTGCGCATGAAGATCTTCATCGACCCGGACGACATGAACGCGCAGTACCAGAAGAGCCCGGAGTGGCTGAAAACGCTGATGAACGCGTACGCCGACGGCTTGAACTACTACCTCCACAAGCATCCCGAGGTGAAGCCGCGCGTGATCACACACTTCGAGCCGTGGATGGCGCTCACCTTCAGCGAGGGAAGCATCGGCGGCGATATCGAACGGGTGAACCTGAATCAGCTGGAATCCTTCTACGGGAAGACACCGCTGAAAACAGCGTCGGCCGAAGAGCTGAACCGCTTCGTGGAGCCCACCGGATCGAATGGCGCCGCGGTCGCGCCAGCCAACACCGCCTCGCACCACGCGTTGCTGCTGATCAACCCGCATACGTCGTTTTTCTTCCGCTCCGAAGCGCAGATGATCAGCGACGAGGGCCTGAATGCCTACGGCGCCCTGACGTGGGGCCAGTTCTTCATCTACCAGGGATTCAACGAGCGCACTGGCTGGATGCACACGTCGAGCGGCGTCGACAACATCGACGAGTATCTCGAAACGGTGACGAAGAAAGGCGACGGCTTCACCTATCGCTACGGCGCCGACGATCGTCCGGTCACTGCGAGCACGATCACCGTGCCGTACAAGACGCCGACGGGCAAGGCGCAGAAGGACTTCACGATCTACCGGACGCACCATGGGCCGGTCGTCCGCGAGGCCGACGGCAAGTGGGTGAGCGTCCGCCTGATGCAGGAGCCGTTGAAGGCGCTCCAGCAATCGTACCTGCGCACGAAGGCGAAGAACTACAAAGCGTTCACAGAGACGATGGAGCTGCACACCAACTCGTCGAACAACACGATCTACGCCGACGCGGACGGGAGCATCGCGTACTTCCACTCCAATTTCATCCCGAAGCGCGACGGGAAATTCGACTGGACGAAGCCGGTGGACGGCAGCGATCCCGCGACGGAATGGCACGGCGTGCTGTCGATCGACGAGACGCCAGGCCTGCTGAACCCGTCCAACGGTTGGCTCTACAACACGAACAACTGGCCGTGGTCGGCGGCCGGCGCGAACAGCCCGAAGAAAACGGACTATCCGGCGTATGTGGATCGCGGCAGCGAGGAGAGCGCGCGCGGCTTCCATGCGCTCCGCGTGCTGGACAAGAAAAAGGACTTCACGCTGAGCTCACTCATCTCGGCGGCATACGACAGCTACCTTCCAGCGTTCGACGTCCTGATGCCGCAGCTGCTGAAGGCGTACGACCAGGCGCCTGCGTCTACGAAAGCGAACGTGGCGGAGCAGATCAAAGTCCTTCGCGACTGGGACTACCGCTGGTCCAGTTCGTCGGTGGCGACATCACTCGCCATCCAATGGGGCGAAGAGCTCGGCCGCCGCGTCGGCGATGAAGCGCGGAAGGCGGGCGTGTCGGCCGATCACTACATGGCGAACAGCGCGACGGCTCAGCAGCGGCTCGATGCACTGGCGACAGCATCCGACAAGCTTGCCGCCGACTTCGGCAGCTGGAAGACGCCGTGGGGCGACATCAACCGCTTCCAGCGTCTCACCGGCGACATCGTGCAGCCATTCAACGACGCGGGGCCGAGCACTCCCGTCGGCTTCGCCTCGGGGCGCTGGGGCTCGCTCGCCTCGTTCGGCGCGCGCACGTACAAGGGTACGAAGAAGATGTACGGTACCACCGGCAACAGCTTCGTCGCCGTCGTCGAGTTCGGCGAGACGGTGAAGGCGAAGGCGGTGTCGGCCGGCGGCGAGAGCAGCGATCCCAAGTCGAAGCACTTCAACGATCAGGCGACGCGATACGGCACGGGCGATCTGAGGGATGTGTACTTCTATCCCACGCAGCTGGAGGGTCACACCGAGCGGCAGTATCATCCGGGCCAGTAGGAAGTTAGAAGTTAGAACTTAGAAGTTAGAACTTAGAAGTCAGAACTTAGCAGTGGATTCGTTCTCGACGCCGCGGATGGTTGCGGAGCGGCTGACGGCTGAGCACTTGCTCGATCTCCGGCGCATGGATCAGGACGAGCAGTTCATGGCGCTGCTGGGTGGGCTTCGCGACGAAGCGGGGACGAAGCTCTATCTCGAGCAAAACCTCAAACACTGGGCGGACCACGGCTTCGGTATGTGGATTCTCCGGGACGTGGCGACGGCGGCCGTTATCGGTCGCGCCATCTTGCGTCACCTCGATGTGGAAGGCGTGGACGAGGTCGAGGTCGGCTACGGGTTCATGCCGGAGTACTGGGGCCGAGGCCTGGCGACCGAGATCGCGCGTGCCTGCGTACGCATCGGTCACGATCAGCTCGGGCCGCGGTCCCTCGTGGCGATCACGAGACCGATCAACCTCGCCTCACAGCGCGTGATGCTGAAGGCCGGGCTCCTCTACGAACGCGACATCATTCACGCCGCAGTTCCGCATCTGCTGTTCCGCACCCGCGACGCAGAATCTGTTACTTCAATTCGGCCTGGGTAAACATTTTCAGCGTGTCCGCCTCTGACATGGGTTGCAGGACGTTGCGTGCGGCAAACTCCTGAGCTTGTGGATACGTCGTGTTTCGAATGCGCTCGGCAGCGGCGGCGAGGTCGTACGAGGTATGCCGTAACTGGACGTCGGGTCCAAGCAGGAGCCAATACGCGCCGGGTTCCTGAAACGGCATGCCCACACTGCCGGCATTCACCACGCGGACGCGTCCGATCGTCCGGTCAAACTGCATGTGGGTATGACCGCAGACCACCAGCGGCACATTGAGCCCTTGGAAGATCGGCAAGAGTCGGTCTTCAGGCGTCAGGCGCGTAAAGATCTCGGTGTCGTTTCGCGGCGTGGCATGGCAAAACAGCACCTCGCCCAACCCTGGAATCTCGACGCGAAGTGTTTGAGGCCAGCCGGCCAACAACCGTGCGTCTTCTGGACGAAGTTGCTCCGCGTTCCAGCGCATGCCCTCTCGAAACTGCTCGGGGACGGCGCCTGTCGGTGCAATCACCTCACGCTCGCCATTGCCTTGGATGAACTGCACCGGCAGGTCGAGGTCCAGCAGGCACTCGAGTGTTTCACGTGGCATTGGACCCGGAATCACATCGCCCCCGACCACGACATGGTCTACGTCGGCTTGACGAATATCCTGGAGCACGGCCTCGAGTGCGGGGAGGTTTCCATGAATGTCATAGATTGCAGCGACCCGCATACGAGACACTCCTCGGCGTCATGTTAGCATCCGAGTGCGTTCATCGATTGCCTCAGGAGGATCCATGACCGGCCGCCGTCTTTTTCCGTTTGTGATTATCTGCGCAGGCTTCGTGCTGTCGTCCGCCGCCTTCGCGCAGCAGCGCGCCGCGGACGGCGTTTCGCTCAACGCCGAAGGGCTGCCGCAGTACTCCACCTTCTCGCTCTGCGCGATCGATCCGGCGACCGGCCAGTCGGGCGCGAGCGTGACGACGCGCGTGCCGTTTGTCGGACGGGCGGTGCCGCACGTGCGCGCCGGCGTCGGCGCGGTCTGCACGCAGGCTTCGACGGTCGTCGAGTACGGGCCGCGCGGTCTCGACCTGCTGGCGAAAGGCGTCGAGCCGCAGGCGGGGCTCGCGCAGCTGCTTGCCAACGACGAGCAGCGCGAGTCGCGGCAGGTCGGCGTCATCGACATGAAGGGACGCTCGGCCGCGCACACGGGCAAACAGAACGGCAACTGGGCGGGCAGCCGTCAGGGGCGCACCTACACGGTGCAGGCCAACATCATGGTCGGCCCCGAAGTGGTCGACGCGGTCGCGACGACGTTCGAGTCGACCGAAGGCACCGGCATGCCGCTCGCCGAGCGGATGATTCTCGCGATGGAAGCGGGTCACGCGAAGGGCGGCGATCGCCGGTGGGGGAATCTGCAGTCGGCCGCGATCAAGATCGCCGATCCGAATGATCCCGGCCGCGGCGGCGATTTCATCACGCTTGCAATCGAAGTGGGCGAGCACCCCGAGCCGGTCGCGGAGCTGAAGCGCATCTACTACACGACCGGCCGTCGCCTCGGCTACCGCACCTTCTCGCGCGTGGACGGTCCCGACGTCATCGAGCTGAAGCGCATGCTCCATGCCTCCGGCTACTGGCGGCCAACGCTCGCTGCGTTCCCGGAACCGCCCGCGTCGATCAACACGCCGAAGATGCAGGAACTGCGGAAGACCGACCTCGCGCAGTACGAGAAGATCGCCGCCGAGTCGCGGAAAGCGTCGGCCGACTACGCGCGCGACTACGCGCAGTTCGACGAGGAAACGATCGCGGCAGTCGACAAGTTCCGCGCCGATCGCAACCTGAACTACCAGGGCAACCCCGCGGGGCTCGTCGACGCGCGGCTCGTCGACGCCTTGCGCGCGGCGTATCTCGAGAAGAAGAAACCTCGCTAGGGTCTTTACTTTTTCAGTCCCGCCGTCCAGTTCACCACCACGGTCAGCGGCGTGTCGCTGGCTTGCTGCTGCCGCACGTCCACGGACACCATGAAGCGCTGTCCATCGTCGGAGACAACGTACGGGTAAGGCGTGCTCGCTGTGCCGTTGGAGCCGGTCCCGGAAACGAAAACCGCGGCCAGGCGTGCGTCGAACAGCGGGTGCGGGATTCCAGCCTCGACGGCCGGTCCACCGCCGCTCATTTGGACCGCCATCAGCTTGTGATCGGAGCCGAGGTAAAAGAGCTCCTTCCCATCGCGACGCCATCGCGGATAGCTCCCGCCCGTCGTCGAGATCTGCCACTTGCCCGCGGAGCCTGAGAGCGGCCGCACGTACACTTCCAGACGGCGCGTCTCGTTCGAGGCATACGCGAGCCATCGCCCGTCTGGAGAGATCTGCCCCTCGAATTCCTGGAACTCGGTCTGTACCAATGGTCGCGGTTTGCGATCACCCGTCAGTGGGAGGGCCCAGATGTCGAAGCTCGTGCTCGGGTCGATTCGTTCAAAGACGAGCAGTTGCCCGTCGGGCGACCAGCTCGTCGGCTGCATCCAGATCGTCGGCAGTTTGCTCGCGACCGAGTCGAACAGCATGGTCACGTCGCCGGTGCCGTCGGCCCGCTTCTCATAGAGGTTGAAGCCTCCACCGTACGGGTCTGCCGAAGTCTGTCCGGACGGGGGGCGGTTGGAGCCAAACGCGATGCGGGTGCCGTCCGGCGACCAGACGGGCGATGTATTGTGCGCGCCGAACGTGAGGCGCGTCGTCGTCTCGCGCGACAGATCGCGCAGCCAGATATCGCCGCCGCCGGCAAGTTCGTGCGGGTGTACCGCGACCCGGCGTGCGTCAGGGGCCAGTTCAATGCCGCGATAGTCGGCTGGAGCGCCAACCGTGCTGAGCGTTTTGCCTGTCCGGTCGAACCATGTCAACTGATTCGTGTTCACACCGCCGCCTCCGGTTCGATAAACCAGCATGCCAGTGTCCGAGACCGAATAGGCCGCGTTTCCGCCTCCCACGTTGAACGCGACCTGCTCCGCGACCGGCGCGGCCTCGCCCGTGAGCTTCAGACGATCGGCGTCGAACGGTTGGGCGAAGAGCGTGGCTTGGCGCACGAACAGCAGATGACCAGACGGCGCGTACGTGGCTTTCGAGTCCGCCGCCACCAATCGGGTGACCTGAGGCGAGTCCAGCGATCCGACGACGAGCGCGTTGCCCGGCTGCACGAGGTACACGAATCGCCGGCCATCAGGAAGAAAAAATGGATAGCGGTGGCTCGTCTCTTGGCGCCCGCGATCGAGTGTGATCGCCGGCGTGGGCTGGCCTCCGGCAGCGGACACGCGAGAGAGTCCCGTACTGATCGACCCAAACACGATCACGCCGTCGCGGTTCCACGTGCCTCCAGCGGAATTCGGACTATCGCACAGAGTTTGCGGCGCGCCGCCCGAGATGTCGATCTTCTTGAGCTTGCCGTCGGCAAAGAAACCGATGAACCGGCTGTCCGGCGACCAGAAGGGTCCCGCCGTCCCGCTGTGTTCGGTTCCCAGCAAGGCTCGGGCCTCCAGCGAATCGAGGGACCGCATCCACAAGAGCGGTGAGCCGCCGGCGCGTCGAGTCGCAGCGAATACAATCCGCCGGCCGTCGGGCGAAACAGCCAACGAGGCAGTGTTGGCGCCACCGTTAATGATCGCATCCGGGGTGGAAGAGACCGGGAAGCGAATGCTCTCCGACACGGCTGCAGGTTGGATGAACCGCCACGCGCCGCCTGCGACGATGACGAGCGCCAGGACGCCGACCAACGCCCACGCGAGCGGCTCGCGCCGCTTCGCTTTCGGCGCCGGAAGCGCTCCAACTGCCACGCCCGACTCTGAGTGGCTCGACAGTCCATCGAGCGCGAACGCCAGATCGTGCGTTGACTGGAACCGCGCGGCGGGACTCTTTTCGAGGCAGCGATCGACGACGCGCTCGAGGGCCGGCGGAATGTGACGCTCTGCCAGCGGGAGATCCGTCGGATCCTTGTCGAGGATGGCGCTGATCGTGTCGGCCGCCGTCGCTCCGCGGAAGGCGCGCTGGCCCGACAGCATCTCGTAGAGAATGGCGCCGAACGCGAAGATGTCCGAGCGATGATCGGCGGGCTGGCCGCGCACCTGTTCCGGCGCCATGTAGCCCATCGTGCCGAGCAGCATGCCCGGCTCGGTGACCGGCGCCACGGTCGGCAAACTGCCGCCACCGGGATGCGCGGCATCGACCTCGGTCAGCTTCGCGAGACCGAAATCGAGAATCTTGACCCGGCCGTCGGTCGTGACGAAGAGGTTCTCAGGCTTCAGATCGCGATGGACGATGCCCTTCTCGTGCGCCGCCGCGAGACCGCGCGCGACTTGATTGGCGTAGTCGACGGCCTTGCGAACCGCGAGTCCGCCCGCGTCGCTCGCGGAGCTTGCCGTGGACCCACGGTTCAGTCGATCGCGCAGCGTCTCTCCCTCGAGCAACTCCGACACGATGTACGGCGCGCCGTTGTCGGTGCCGATGTCGTATACGGCGAGGATGCCCGGATGATTGAGCGCGGCAGCCGCGCGCGCTTCCTGCTCGAAGCGGCGCAGGCGAGCGGGGTCGGCTGAAAAGGCCATGGGGAGCACCTTGATGGCCACGTCGCGTCCAAGCCGCGGGTCGCGGGCGCGATAGACCTCGCCCATTCCGCCGGCGCCGACAAGTGCTTCGATTTCATAGGGACCGAGACGAGCACCACTTGTCAGCGTCATCAGGCGTGCCTCCGTGTCCGAGGATTATTGTCCAACGCTAGGAGCGTGTCCGAGAAATGTGAAGACGCTCCTAGGGAAGCGTGTAGTCGAACCCGTAGAAGTGCTTGCCGTCGACGATGTCGATCGTCATCGTGCCGGTGATGCCGGCGAGCTGATCGGTGCCGGAGTCGGGAATCACCGTGATGATCAACGCCTGCGCGCCGCGGGTCATCGTCCCGCTGTGCTGCATCGCGAACGTGCCCTTGCGTCCCGCCAGCGTCCCCCTGAAGCGTTCGATGGCGACGTAGGCCGCTGAGTCCTTCACGTCCGTCATGCCGGCGAGCATCTGGCCGAGGCCCGTTCCTTCGAGGTCGCCGTGATATTGCTTCTCGATCGACATGCGACCGACCGTCGGATCGCCGACGCCTTCATCTGCCTGAGGTTTGATTTTGACCTCGAACGTGCCCTTCGCGTGCGTCGACATGTCCGCGCCCTTCTGCTGTGGAATCGTGAGTGTGAACGCCGAGGCGCCAACGCCAAGCGAAAGGCAGAAGGTGACGACACTCGCTGCGGCGCGTGATGGGTGTCTCATGCTGGTTACCCTATGGCCGCGGTCACTTTGCGATCGGTGGCGAGCGCGGCTTTCACACGGTCCTGCGTGAACGGCACCGTGCGCAGTCGCACGCCGGTCGCGTCGAAGACGGCGTTCGCGAGCGCCGCCGCCACCGGCGCCGTCGCCGCTTCGCCCGCGCCGAGGAGCGGCTGGTCCGGCCGGTCGATCAGGATCACGTCGATCTGCGGTGCCTCGGGGAAGCGCAGGATCGGGTAGCTCGCCCAGTCGACGCTGGTCACGCGGGATCGATCGAAAGTCACCTCCTCGTGCAGCGCGCGGCTGAGCGTCTGCACGATGCACCCCTCGACTTGGTTCGTCAGCGCATCCGTATTGACGATCAACCCGCAGTCGTGCGCGCAGACGACGCGGCGCACGCTGATGCGTCCGGTCGCCGGATCGACGGCGACGTCCATCGCCATGGCCACGTAGTTCTCGGCCTGCTTGTAGCGCATGTACGCCATGCCGCGGCCTTCGAGGAGGCCGCCCTGGTTCGCCTGCGGGTTCGGCGAACGTCGCGGCTGCCAGCCGAATGCCTGCGCCGTTCTCCTGATCACCTCGATCGCGCGCGGATCGGTCAGCCGTTCCAGCCGGAACGCGATTCCGTCGGCGCCTGCCGCCGCGGCGAGTTCGTCCGTGAAGCTCTCGACAGCGAACACGTTGGCGATTTTTCCCGGCGCGCGCAGGTTCGATAGCTGGAGCGGCGCTTCCTTCGTCCAGTGCACGAGCACACGGACGCTGTCGGTCTGATACGGTGGATCGCCGTTCTGCGTGATCGCGCCAGCGCCGGCCCCGTGGTCCTGAGGGAGGCCTGCAGCGTCGGCGGCGAGCAATGCGCGCGCGCCGGGCGCCTGGTTCGGCAGCCACATCTGCGTGTCCCATCCGACGATCTTGCCGCCGGCGTCGAGGCCCGCCTGGACGTCGAGCAGCTGCTGCGGCCCCTTTGGATCCCAGCCGGTTTCGTCCTGGCGCGTCCACTGCACTCGGACCGGCTGGCCGATCGTCTTCGATAGCAGCACCGCGTCGGCGGCCACGTGATCACCGCCGTTGGTGCCGTACGATCCCGCGCCGTCGAGAAACACGACACGCACTTTGGCCACCGACAACCCGAACACCTTCGAGAGGTTCGTGCGGAGCCCGTGCGTGCCTTGCGACGAGGACCAAATCGTCGCGCCGTCGCCCTTCACGTCGGCCACCGCGCAGCACGGTCCGAGCGACGCATGACTCTGGAACGGCCAGAAGTAGGTCGCCGACAGCTTTTTCGCAGCGCCGCCGATGGCGTCCAGCGCGTCGCCGCGATTCACCACCACCTGATCGTGATCGACCGCCGCGGCGCGCGTCCATCGATCGAGGCCGTCGCTGCCCGGCAGCCGCTGCGCCTCACTCCACGTCGCTTTCAGTGCGCCGGCCGCCTTGACGACGGCCCACTCGTCCTTGCTGACGAGCGCGAGGAAGCTTTCGACGCGGACGATGCGGACGTCGGGGATGCCGCGGATAGACGACTCGTCCACGGAAACGAGCTTCGCGCCAATCGCCGCCGGACGGATCACCCGCGCGTGCAGCATGCCCGGCAGTGTGAAATCGTGGACGTACACGTGACTGCCGGCGCACTTGGCCGGCACATCCGGACGCGGCAGCGGCTGACCGACGACGGTGTACTTCATCGGATCCCGCAGCGGTGCTTTCGGATCGACTTTGAGCGAGAGGCGGCGATCGCCGACAAGCGTTGCGATGGTGACGCCAGTGCCGCCTGCGGTCGGCCGCACCTCGCCGTCGCCGATGGTCAGCTCCGCGATCGGGCGGTTCAGGCGCGTGGCGCCGAGCGTCAGCAGCGCCTGTCGCGCGGTCGCCGCTGCTTGACGCACGTCCGCACCACCGCGCGTCAGTCCCGTGCTGCCACCCGTGCCGCCTTGATCCGGACACACGCCGGTGTCGCCGTCCACGACGGTAACGCGCTGCGCCGGGATGCCGAGCTCTTCGGCCGCCATCTGCGCGACAGCGATCCGGAAGCCGGTGCCGACGTCGACCTTGCCGGTGTAAATCGTGACGGTGCCGTCGGCGTGGAACGCGAGGAAGCTGTCGACCTCGGTCGGATCGAGCGGCTTGCCGGCGGACGGCGTCTGCGCGCCCGCCCAGCGGGGGAGCGCCGCTTCGAACGCGAAGCTCACGATCACGGCGCCGCCGAGCTTGAGCACGTCCCGCCTCGAGGCTCCGGTGGCTCTGGTGACTCCGGTAGCAGCTCCGGTGGATCGGGTAGCTCCGGTGGATCCGGTGGCTGCGGTGGATCCGGTGGCTGCGGTGGATCCGGTGGCTGCGGTGGATCCGGTGGCTGCGGTGGATCCGGTAGTGTCCGGCTTCAGCCGGACCTGGTGCGTTGCCATCGCCTCTCCTTACGCGCGTGACGCGCGCACGACGGCGCGCAGGATGCGCGTGTGCGTGCCGCAGCGACAGAGATTGCCGGCGAGCCCCTGCTTCGCCTGATCGATCGTCGGCGACGGTGTCGTCGAGAGGAACGCGGCGGCGGCCATGATCATCCCGCTCGTGCAGTAGCCGCACTGCGCGGCCTGCTCGGCGATGAACGCCGCCTGCACGCGATTCGGCTTCTCCCGCGTGCCGAGCCCCTCGATGGTCGTGACGGTGTGACCGGCGACGCGGCTGACCGGCGTCGTGCACGATCGCACCGCCTTGCCGTCCATCAGCACGGTGCAGGCACCGCACTGACCCAGGCCACATCCGAACTTCAGCCCGTGCAGCGCGAACGGGCCACGGAGCACGTAGAGCAGCGGTTGCGCTGGGTCCCACGAGTCGGCGGACACGGCGCGTCCATTGAGGCGAAACGCGTAGCTGGCCATGTGTGCGATTCTATTACCCTATGAGAATCGTCGTCGCGTTTTCGTGTGTTGTGGCATCGGTCGCGGCCTCAGCACAGCAGCCGCCGGCGACGCCGGCGATGGTGGATACGCCGACGGTGAACGTCCTCACCGGCCTGACGGTGCCGGAATTCGAGGCGGAGATGCAGTTGATGACCCAGGCGCTGGGCCTGTCGTGCGGGTCGTGTCACGCGCGCGGGAACTTCGCGAGCGAGGCCAACCCGCGCAAGCTGGCGGCGCGGCGCATGCTGGAGATGACCAAGGCGGTCAATACGCAATTCTTCCCAGGCTACAAACCGCTCGACGGCGAGTCACGCCTCGGACGGGTGACGTGCTTCACGTGCCACCAGGGGGACACGCGGCCCAAGACGCAGCAGTAACGATCTCAACGCAAAGGCCGCAAAGGCCGCAAAGAAAGAGCTCAGCCAGATCCGATCTGTTCTTCTTTGCGAGCTTTGCGGCCTTTGCGTTAAGACGTTACTTGGTGTCGCGATCGCGGCGCACCGGGACCTTGCGTCCGCGGATCGTCGTCGCGCGCAGCGCGGCGATGATCTCCTCCGCGCGCGACTCCGGCACTTCCACCAGCGAAAAGCGATCGGCGATCTGAATCGCGCCCAGTTCCCCCGAGTTGATGCCGGCCTCGCCCGTGATGGCGCCGACGAGATCACCCGGCCGGATGCCCGCCTCTCGCCCCGCGCCGACAAACAGCGTCGCGACG
>OBEQ012820910.1_pt1 | contig 18965 bp, 25 predicted proteins | sample 1670901 | NCBI WGS metagenome assembly OBEQ01 (sample SAMEA104232315, study PRJEB22302) | groundwater metagenome | biome: forest; feature: aquifer; material: groundwater | place: USA | collected 2011-08-07 | depth 5.4 m
ACCGTAAAAATGGGGAACCACATCCTGTCGCCCTCTTCCGAAAAAGAACACAAATGACCGCCAATCTTCTAAATTGATTACAAAACTTACACTCGCCAAATCTCCCAGGCTAAGTTCCGCTTCTTCCCGGCCATAATAATTGGTCCAGCCGAAGTATTTATCACTTGATACATAGCCGGTACGATCTATCCACGGCTCCACCTCACCTTTTCCCCCAAAAACCTCAGAATTAATTTCGGTCAATAATTTAAGAAGATCGTCCTTAACCACTGGTAGATTTGCCTTTGCCAGTCTAATTCGTTTTTCGGCCTCTGCCGATGGCAGTTTTTCCAAAGCTCTTATTCGCTCAAATCCTACCGAGTGATCGTCTTCTTCGGCATCTTGGTCCACCTGCTGCAAAAGGCCCACAAATTTTTCTCTCAACTCAACAGTATTATTCATAGTAAAAACTACTGGCAGTTTAGGATACAAACCAAAAGAAGTCAATCCGTTATCCGAGGTGGTCTTTTATTTTTCCGACCATATCGTGTATGGTAATATTGGTCTTTACAAAATAGTCAGTCGCGCCTAGTTCCCGCACTTTGGTCGCATCTTCTTCTTGCCCCAAACTGGATAATACGATCACGGGGATATTTTTGGTTTTCTCGTCGGCTTTCAACTCTTTTAATGTCTCAAACCCATCTTTGACCGGCATTACCAAATCTAAAAGAATCAAATCGGGAATCCGCTCTTTGACCGCGTCAAGAATTTGTTGCCCGTCGCCGACCACTTTGACTTCATACCCTTCTTTCGCCAGCTTATTGGTATAAACATTGGCATAAAACCGATCATCTTCCGCCACCAATAGATACTTTTTAGGCGTCGCCATCTCGTTTTCTTTTGCCTGCCTTAATGTTTGACCGTCATCCATAATGTATATGTCCTAACAGATTAGCAGGTTTTTCTGGAATTTCAACATAGAATGTCGACCCCTTAGAAAGTTCACTCTCACACCAGGTTTTTCCTCCCCAGGATTCAACATAGGACTTAACTACAAACAGACCCAACCCAGTTCCATCCGTATCTCCTTTGACGGCATTATCCGCTCGGAAAAATCTCGTAAATAACCGCTCTTGGTCGTGGGGAGAAATTCCAATCCCCGTGTCGGAAACACTTAATCGAACCACTTCCTTATTTCTTAAGACTCGAATAATCACTATTCCCCCAGTTTTGTTATATTTAATCGCATTGGTAATCAAATTCATCATCACTTCGGCGAATCGGTGCGGATCAAGATAAAGTTTTGGTAAAGTTTCGTCGATTTGCTCCATTTTGAAAGTCACCGATTTTGGCTTTGCCAAACCATCCACTTCGGTAATTACTTTGTTTATTATCGCCATAACATCAGTTTCTTCCGGTTTATCTGCCAACCGATGTTGTTTAATCCGTGATACCGCCAACAAATCGTTAACCAAATCAATCATCCGTTCGTTACTTTCTAGTAGTTGTTGTAACACCGGTTTGGCCTCTTCGGGAACCTTTCCAAACTCTTCGTCGGCCATCATCTCCAAATTCCATTTCATACTCCCTAGTGGAGTGCGCAGTTGATGGGAAGAAATCGCAATAAAATCGCTCTGCGCTCGCTCGGCATCTTTTTCATCGCTGCGATCCCGGAAAACTATCACCGCCCCCACCACTTTTTTGTCCAAAATAATTGACGACGCATTAATCTCGGCGGGGAATTTAGTTCCATCCTGGCGCAGAATATAATATTCAGTGGAGGTTCCCGCAATATTTGCCGAGGCTGTGGTCAAAACTGACTCTACTTTTTCCTCTTGCGTTAAAATCCCATCACCTCGTTCTCGTTCCATGGGTAAAGCCAAGCTAACTGGTTTACCAATCACCTCGGACATTTTCCAGCCCAAGAGCGCTGCCCCAGCGTTATTAATCATTACCACTTTATTTTCCGCGTCGGTAACCACTAACCCGTGCCCAATGCTACGCAGTATCGCCTCGTCTTCCGCCACTCGTTGCTCCAACACCTCTTTAATTTTCGCCAGCTCATTGTCTGCCATAACCTATCCAGAATATCACACCCCAAAAAAATAAATTCACTTCGTCAAAGTTGCATAATACTACAGGGTATGATATAATCCTGATAGTACGTTGAAAACTGTTTTCCCCGCGGACGGGAAAACAAATCCAAAATCTTTTTGCTGCGGAGGCAAAAATGCAAAACCTTAAAGACGCCTTAACTGCGGAAGTGAAGGCGAAAGTTGATGTGATCGAAAAAGAAGAAAATCGCATCCGGGCAATCATTGAAGAGGTCTCAAAAAAAGCCCAAGAGACACTCCAGGAAATCGGATTTACCATCCGAATAAAAAACCAGCACTACGACTCAGTAGATGGACGCGCTGAGCTTGGGTGGGGAGTTCCTAAAGAAGAACACTCTACCAGTTTTGAGCTCAAAATCCAGCAGAGAAAAGCGCCTGAACGATCGGACATCAAAACAATAACCCTGCTTGAAGATTTCGGGGGTGACCAAAGAACCATTGTTGAGAGACTCGTCAAGGATTATGGGTTTCAGATCGTAGGTGTAGGATACCATGATAACTTCAGGGTAGATATTTTGATCTGTCGATCAGAAACAGATCCCACATTCGCAGCCTGGTTAAAACGCATCTAAATAAAACATCACCCCGATGGAAACACCATCGGGGTTTTTTTATGGATTGAATAAGTTTTTTCTTGGTGTTACCATTGTCACTGATGTCCAAATTTTTTGCCGGTATTGCCGTTACCTTAGTGTTTCTCGGTCTCGCCGGCGGCGCCTTTTATTTCGGCACCAAATATTCTGCCAGCCCAATCTCACCAGTAACTACGACCCCTAGCCCCACTACTCCCGTTCCTGCGCCCACTAACCCTGCTCCTCAAAATAAAAATGACGCCGTCAACCCCAGTGGCACTATCGCCGCCATAACTGTTGATATTCCCAAAAAAGACTACACCGATCTAGCTAAATATATGGACGGTGCCGTTACCATTGGTGCTTGGAGCAGTGGTTGTTGCCAAACTAACAGCAAAGCAGAAGTAATTGCCGAACTATCGACCAACCTAAAAGACATCAAAGGACCCTGGGATTTTTCTGATGCTAACCCAATTGCTATAAAAGTCTCTAGCGCCGAACCACAAAACTTTAAAGACCGAATAATTGGCACTTCTATAGAAAGAAGAACCCTCGCTTTCACCCTCAACAATAAATTCCTCATCTCCCGAGTCTTTATCCTCAACGACTATGAATTCCTGGTTAAATAACAAATGATTGTGCCAAAAAAATTACTCGCAGAACTTCTCGGAACTTTTTCTTTAACCTTGGTCGTACTTTTGGCCTCGGTTACCAATTTTCCCATCCCCACTCCGGTTTTGGCCGGCCTGACTCTGGGACTTTTTGTTTATTCGATTGGCAATATTTCTGGATGCCATATCAACCCTGCAGTCACCATTGGTTTATTATCGATTAAAAAAATATCGTTGGCTGATGCCGTTAAATATATAGTCGCCCAAGTCATTGGTGCCTTGCTGGCGTTAGGGCTGATGAAAATTCTTCAAGCTGATGTCACCGGCTTTAACTGGCTAGGAGCTAAATATGTGTTCATTGGGGAAATTATCGGTAGCACGTTTTTCACTTTTGGAGTTGCGGCTGCTGTCTTGGGGAAAATTGCCGACGATAGTCGCGGGATGGTAATCGGAATATCACTTCTTTTAGGAGCCAGTATTTCGGTCATGATTGGTGCGCCCGGGTTTTTAAATCCTGCCGTGGCCCTTGGAACCAATTCATTTACCCTGATAACACTTTTTGGGCCGATAATCGGATCGATAATCGGCATGCAACTTTATAAAATCCTCATCTAATCGACGAGTAACTTATCATATTCTTATGAAAAAATTTTTCCCCATAAACAAATCATTAAAAATTTCATTCTGGCTTTTTGGCAGTGTATTGGTAGGAATTGCTCTGGCAATTTTTCTTTTGCTTCTTCAAAAATCTCCCCCCACCGCAACACCCATTTCTTTCCCAATCGCCCCCATCGCCTCGCCATCGGCCATTGCCAGCCCCAGTGCCAAGCCGACCAAATCCGCTAGCCCCAGTAGCACCATCAACTTTCCAATCGCCCCAGTCTCTTTTGCCCAGCTTGCCTACGGAGTTCCGATTTTGATGTACCATTATGTCGGAAACAATCCCAACCCGGCCGATCGCCAACGCGACATTCTCTCGATCACTCCCGATAAACTTGACGCCCAGTTCGCCTGGCTTTCCACAAATGGCTACACCCCAATTACTCTAGACACCCTCTATGGCCTGTTTGGCAAAAAAGAAGCCATAAATAAACCCATTGTTCTGACATTTGACGACGGCTATATTGACTTCTACATTAACGCTTTCCCCCTCTTTCAAAAATACCACTTCCATGTGGTGTCTTTTATTCCTACGGGGCTAATTGGCGGCAGCTATTACATGACTTGGGGACAAATTAAGGAGATTCAAAACTCTGGCTTGGTGAGCTTCCAAGCCCATTCAATCTCTCATCCAAACCTCACCACTCTCTCATACGACAAAATGCTTTACGAGATTTCTGAAAGCAAAAAAATCTTAGAACAGCAAACAGGAACCTCGGTTAATTTTATGGCCTACCCCTATGGGGCTTCTGATCCTAGTGTCTGGAAAGCAGCCCTATCCGCCGGTTATGTCGGTGGCGTTGGCACCTGGCTAGGCAAAGCGGCTGGCCCCGGCATCAACATGCCCCGCATCAGAATCATCGGCACCATTTCCCTGCCAGAATTTGCCGCCAAAGTCAGCCAATAAAGAGACGTATCAAATGATATAATGCCGCTGTCTTATGGCAGAAAAAATTGCTGTCAGAGCAATAATCACTGGTCAAGAAAATAAAATATTCTTAGCCAAGAGAGCCCGAGGTTATGGAGCTGGCCAATGGGCGCTCCCCGGTGGCAAACCACACCAAAATGAATCGCTCAAAAAAACCACCGAGAGAGAGGTTGAAGAAGAAACCGGCAACAGATTAAAAATTAGAGAATTCTTTTTGTTTACCAAAGACACGTCATTTGACCAAATAAACCCCTGGCTAGTGTATTTCTTCATCGGAACAGTTACCGGCAGTCTAAATCTAAAAATTGATGAACACATTGAGGCCGGCTGGTTCAATAAAAATCAGCTAATTGACCTAGATATTGCATTTAATCACCGAGAAGTATTGACTCAATTTTTTGATTCCAATGAACTATCTATTGACTTATAATCTTCTAGCTGTAAACTACAAAAATGTTAGACGAAAAGCAAAGACCAAGTTGCCTCGACACCGACCTGGCCCAACATAGAGAAAGCTGGGAAAGGCTAAAAAAATCTCCCCAAGAAATTAAAACCGATAATTTACTCCTTCTTGTTGATCGAGTCACAAGCCCTCCTAACCTCCACCGCTACAAAATGACTTCTATTTTTGGCTTCGCAATAAACAGCCCCCGTCCCCAGTTTGAGATTGAGTATCATTACGACGAGTGGGCCACTATGGGCCATCAGCAAAGGGGTAACATTTTCATCGACAATGTTGGTCAACCCACCGCCTATTTTGGATATTTCTACGACTCAAGAGAACATCACAATCCCGTAGGCTCACCAAAAGATCCCATCGCCGACCAATTATGGCTGCATGGCTGGGTAGGACTAGGATTTGTCAGTAATAAACATGTTGTCTATAAGACTGGATTAGATTACGATGCTCACACTGGAGAATATGCCCATCGCCTCCACAACTTAATTAACGAGCTCTTTAGTCTTAACCGACAAGGCCAACCACAAAGACTAGAAGGCATCAGAATTATCCAAAACAGTAATCTCCAGATGCAATTTCTCTCTGAAAGCCAGGTTATCGAACAGGCATCGCTACCAAAAAGAATTTCCCACCAAGATATCGAAAAACTTGTTCAATTGGCAACACTCCCAGACGACATTCTCGCCAAAACCGCTAATGAATTACCCGCCTGGCCAGATAAACTTGGCATGCGTTTTGACATTCTTCGCCAGCCACTCGCAGTCAATATGCGACATCGTTGGAATTTTTGGTGGGAAGAAAAAGCCGCTCCCACTCCTATTGGGTCACAATCCTAATCCGCGCTTGGTCCAAAAAGCCCGAGGTAATGGTGGAATACATCTGCACCTTGTAAACCTTACTCCCAGAAGACAAGGTAATTGGTGCTGACAAAAACTCGCCACCATACGACGTTGATTTTAAATCGGTGGTCCAAAAAATCGCTGGGGTAGAAGAGTCAAAAAGTCGGGCATGAACTTCACCCGAGGGCACATGTAAAATCACCTCAAAATAAGCCGATTTTATATTGCCGTAATTACTGGCGTCAAAAGTCGCCTGGGCTGTGGAAATATCGGTCCAATTACTAGTTTGGGCAACACTTCCCACCCCTAAAGGTACAAAATACTCGCCTTTCTGGGTAGACGTGGTAGGCGCGGTAGACACAGTGGTCACAATTGGTTTTGCCGATATTGTCGCCATCGTAATTAAGCCCACACAGCTGGCGGGGCAACTCGTGTTAGTAATGGGAATAGGTGTGGGGGCACCGGTATCGACGGTTAAAAGTCGGCCCCCAAGAAGTTTAAAGCTTTCTGACAATTGGGTCAGTCGAGTTTGAAAATCCAATAAATCACCTCGTTGGGTCACCAAAAAATAGTCTAATATCAACAGATTAGACACCAAGACCAATCCGACAAACCCCGCAACAATATAAAGATATTTAGGCAGAACTTGTGTCATTTTTTTACTATCGTTGCATTACTAGTGGTTCCAACAGTGTAACCACTTGAAACATATTTGTCACGCAGTGCATCAGAAGCTGCGAAGTTCCCCTCGCTTCGAAGTCTATCAATTTCCTTGCCCTTTTGTAGATCAATGGTCCTATCAAAAGACAAAAAATCAAATATTTCGTTTAATTCTAAGAGGAAACCATAAACGTTTCGGCCAGTCTTCCCCTCAACATTTTGCTTCCGAATATATTCAAAAAGCATTGCGATAGCTCCTGGCGTATCAAAATCATTGTCAAGTTTCACTATAATTGCATTTCTAGTCTCTTCAATTAAATTTTTATTTTGTAAATCGTCAAGATTCTTATCAACATGGTCAATAAATTCATCCAGTCGATCCAGGGCTCCTCGAGCCTGTCCTAAGGCTTCTTCACTGTAGTCAAGTGTCGTTCTATAATTAGCGCTAATAAAAAAATACCGTAACAAACGATAGCCATATTTTTCCACAGCCTCCCGAGCAGACGTAAAATTACTCTTACTTTTCGACATTTTCTGTGCTCCAATATTTAAAAAGGCAGCGTGCATCCAAACTTGAACTAAAGGAGACTTGCCTGATGCGGATTCCATCTGGGCGATCTCGGCTTCGTGATGTGGAAAAATCAAATCGATGGCGGCACCGTGAATGTCATATTGCGGACCAAAAAAAGTTTCAGTGATTGCCGTGTCTTCTATATGCCAACCAGGCCGGCCCTTGCCCAACTCGGTTTCCCAAAATGGTTCATCAGTCTTTGAAAACTTCCACAGACAAAAATCATTTTTGTTTTTTTTATCCAAACTGTCATCAATACGCGAAACACCAGCATTTTGATCAGCCTGGGTTCTCCCAGAAAGCTTGCCATAGGTGGCAAATTTAGAGATGTCGAAATAAATTCCATCGCTGGTCTTATAACCAATGTCTTTACCCAACAGGATTTTTACTTGGGCAACAATTTGAGGGATGTAATCAGTGGCCTTGGCATGCTTGGTCACGGCTTTGTTGTGCAAGGCCTTCATATCTTCAAAATAGTATTGTTCGTACTGTCCGGCCAACTTATCCCAAGTAGTACCTCGTTCCTTGGCACGACTAATTATTTTGTCGTCAATATCGGTGATATTTTGCAAATAGAAGACTTCATAGCCACGGAAACGCAGATAGCGGGCAATAAAATCAAATTGGGTGTAAGTTTTAGCGTTGCCAATATGGAAAAAATCATAAACCGTCGGTCCGCAGACAAATAGATTTATTTTCTTATCAGAAAGCGGTTTAAATTCTTCAATTCTCTTTGTTAATGTGTTGTAAATTTTCATATATAAATTTTTAGCTCCATGTTTCTAGTATAACTAAAAAATCCCGCTGATGCGGGATGTGTTAAAACAATTACGAAGAGACTATCTGACTGAATTCAATTTGGACGTTTTTTAAAACCTTTGTCAAAGCTCAAGACTTCTGCCTGATCCAATTTTGCTTTTGAAAATAAAAAACAATCAACCAAATCCAAATTGTTATGCAAATAAACTAACAATGTCTCTTGAAATGCTTTTTGGTCCTCAATTATTAAATAAGGTGCGTCTACAATTGTCGCCAACGCTTTAACCACCTTGTCCTTATCAAACCCATACAATTTTCTCAGGTTGTAGTCGATCTCGAAAATAACCGCCTGACAAGAAACTAATTCAATTTCTTTATTTTTTGCTTTCACAAAATATTTCCGAGCAAAATTATATTGGGAAGAAATATCTTGAAGTAAAAACCTTAAAAAAACATTCGTGTCAACGTAATACCTTCTCATTTAGGCGAAACATGCGGGAAAGGAAAATTTCCCCTTTTTAAATGCCTGGTTGCCAAATAATTCCCATACGCCTCTCTAGCTTTCTTAAACGAAATCCTATTTTTTGTTTTAAAAGTGCCTCCGAGCTCCAATAAGTCTGGAGCTAGGGTTACATTTATTTGACCGTCAGGAGTGTCCCGAAGAATTAGTGACTTTCCCCCAACCAAAGAATATTTCCGGCGCAATTCTGCCGGAATACTAATTTGTCCTTGGCTCGTCACTGTTACTGTATAACTCATATTACATTACTTTTATCATCTTACATTAAATTTGTCAAGAAGCATTACCCTCCAATATTTTTCCCAAATTCCCCGGTGGATTTTGACTGTTTCAGAGTCTTAGCAATTGCATCTTCCTTTGGCTTTCTTTGCCCTTCCGGAGCTTCAGCGGAGGAGGGTCCGGCTTCTTTTGTTTTCAATCTCTGTTTTTCCAACTCTTCCCTAATCTGTTTCAACTTCATCTGCGCCACTTGTGCGGTGGCATTTTTCAAATCCGACAGCACCCGCTTGCTCGGTACCGGTTTCCCGGTTATTGGATCTTTCTTGTCAGTCTGTGGTGTCTGATTTGTCTGTGATGTCTGTGACGTTTTCGAAAGAATTTGCTTCTTGGCAATCTTGACCATGTCCTTAGCCGCTTCGCCCAACTCATCCTTAAAATCTGACAATGGAGAATCCATCTATTGCAAACAATTCTTAAACTTAAATGTCTTTGTCCTGGTATCCACTTCCCCTTCAACTCCAATCGGTATAGTAATTTTCTCTGGTATGTGCCCAAAATCTACCCCCCACAAAATGGGAAAGTCATACGCCCGCGCCATTGACAACAAAATATATTTTAACTCGGGTACCCCAACATAATCATCAACATCGGGAAGCGGCTCAGTGATTTTCCCAATCAACATCCCTTCACACCGATCCAATATGCCGGCGTGCTTCAGCTGAAAGAGATCCCGAATGGTATCGGTAATTTCCCGTCGATCCTCCTCTAAAAAAAGAACCAACTTCTCATCTTTTAACGCCGCAAATGGGTCATATCTGGTTCCCAAAAGCGAACTGGTACAATCTAAATTTCCTCCCACTAATACTCCCTTCCCCTTTCCACTACGTAAAATCTCCCAGTTGGAAAATGGCTCGACTTTGTCTATTTGTTCGCCTCCCAGAACTTTCCAAAAACTCGCCAACGTATAGGCAGGTGCATCAATCAAACTGGTCGCGTTTGGTCCATGAAAAGTAACCAATCCTGTTTTTGCTAAAATCGCCTGTTGGATCGTCGTAGCATCTGAATAACCAACAAATATCTTCGGGTTCTTGGCAATCGCCTCAAAATTCAACTGTTCTAAAATCTGATCCGCCGCATAACCCCCGACCCCCATAAAAACTGCCTTCACTTCCGGATCTGAAAATGCCCCATTAAGATCTTCTGCCCGGTCTTCGATTGTCCCGGCGGTATAATCGCCAATTTTATAAAACAGCCGCTTGCCCAGTTTTAACTTATATCCCAAACCCTCTAGATAACTTCGTATCTTGGCCACTTCTTCTTTGTCCACCGGCTCAGATGGCGCAACCAGTGCGATGGTATCACCAACAATCAGCTTCTTAGGACAAACCAAGTTCATGCTCCAATTTTACCCCCAGTCAGCTCCCCCAAACAAGCCTCTAGATACTACAGGGCGTCTCCGGCCCTGCCTGCCGGCAGGCAGGCACAAAAAAAGCCCCGCCTTTGGCGGGGCTCATGCCTATGCACGGATCACTGATTTCCTCATCGCCAAACCATAAATCTCCGCCGCTAGGCAGGTCACCATGACTACAAATGTAAAGACAGCCGGTACTACCACTCGAACTGCAAACGACATTGGAATTGGCCCAATAAACCGGTCAGATGACAACTGGGGTAAACTCCAAAAAAACACCATCATCGTTACAACCGAAATTGAAGCGGAGAAACCCCCTAGTGCTACAATAAGCACTCGACCGATCCTTCTCCAATTTACCCTAGCAAAGGCATGGTAAGTCAATACCAAGGCCATCGCCCAAGTCACAGATACCGCCACCATTGTCAACGCCATGCTCACTAGAAACCGGATCCATTCTGGTATCGCGGCCAGCAATGTAAACTCTGAATCAAACATTTTTCCCTCCTTCAGATTTGGATTATTCCTGCCAAAGTACGAAGATTTATTATACCACACCACTATGGGTTAAATCAATTTAATATTCCCGTCGGCCTTCCAGCGCCCGAGATAGGGTAGTTTCGTCGGCATATTGAATATCTCCTGCGGTCGGCATTCCCATCCCCAAACGTGTAATTTTAAATTTTAAATTTTTAATTTGTGCGTTCGCAGAAATTCTGCGTTCACGCATAATTTTAATTTGTTTCGCAAGATACATCGCCGTCGCCTCTCCTTCCATGGTCGGATTAAGAGCCAGTATAATTTCATCTATCTGCTGTCTGCTATCTGCTAACCGCTTAATTAAATCATCGATATACAATTCTTCTGGTCCAATGTTATGGAGTGGATCAATTACTCCCCCCAGCACATGATACCGCCCCCTAAAACTTCCCATTTTTTCAAAACTAAACACATCTAGCGGCGTCTCCACGACACAAATCGTCCCCTGGTCTCGGGTAGAATCATCACAAATCTCACATACTTCAGCACTGCTGATATTTTTGCAAACAGAACACAATTGCAGTCCTTCTTTAAGCCCTAAAACCGCCTCGCCTAATTTTTTAATTTCTGGCTCGGGCACATGCAGCAAATAAAACGCCAACCGGGCGGCACTCTTTGGCCCAATCCCCGGCAAGCGTTCAAACGCCTCAATTAAACTCTGAATCTGTTTCGGAAATGTCATTTTACTTCACAATTCTAACAAAAATGATAAAATCCCGTAGCCATGTCTGAAAAATTACCCATTTCCCACCAGGCCGAAGCAAGCCCTTTTGAAATATTTGTCGACAACGGTGACATAAATAATAGTGTTGACTTATATCTAAAACAGATCGGCAGTATCCCCCGAATCTCTTTAGATGAAGAAAAAAGTCTCGGAAAAATCATCCTTGAAAATAAAAATAAACTAAAAAAACTTCAGAGCAGTGAATATCCCGATCATTTATTGAACCAAAAAATTATAACCATGCAAGAAAAGAAAACGATCGCCAAGAAAAAATTGGCCGCCGCTAATTTACGACTGGTCGTTAGTATTGCCAAAAAAAATCGAGGCAGAGGAATTGAATTTTTAGATTTACTCCAAGACGGCAACATTGGACTTATGCGCGCTGTCGAAAAGTTTGACTATCGAAAGGGGTTCAATTTCTCCACTTATGCCACCTGGTGGATTAAACAATCAATGACCAGGGGAATCGCCGACCAAGCCCGAACAATTCGTCTCCCAGTCCACCTTTACGACCAGGTCGTTAGGTTTGGCTACACTCAAAGTCAACTATTCCAAGAACTCGGTCACCAACCTACCAACGAAGAATTGGCTAAAAAGTTGGAAACAACACCTGTTAGAATCGCTAAATTGAAACGGGTCGCTCAACACACATTGTCACTCGAGGCCCCGGTCGGCGAAGGACAAAACACCCTACTAGAAGATTTTATTCCCTCAGTTGACCCAAAAACCGATCCCGACGAAATGACCATTCAAAAACAAACTAAGGAAGACATCGAATCGGTCCTTGGGTCAATGCCGGCTAGAGAAGCCAGAATATTACAAATGCGTTTCGGTTTAAAAGATGGGGAAAGTCATACTCTTGATGAAGTGGGCGCCAGGTTTGGCCTTACGCGGGAACGAATTCGCCAAATTGAGGCCAAGGCTCTAAGAAAACTGCGCCACCCTTCCCGCTCCCGACAACTCCGCGACTACTATTTTTCATAAATAAAAAATTGCCAAAAAAAGCCCCGCCAAAGGCGGGGCCAAGTGTCAAAAATCACAGAGTCAAAGATCCAAAATATCGGTTAGTTGCGGGAGACGAACTGGTGGCCTGTATTGAACCTGAAACCAAGGAGCCAAGGGCCGACGTGCCACCCCCGACTGCCAGAGCTCCAGAAGACACTGACGACAAAGACCGCGCCTTTGGAAACTTCCACCAAAAACAAGTTGAGGTTACCATTATTCAAAAGATCACCGGCTTCGCCATTAGGTTGCTGGTCAATTTTTGCCCCCAACCAAGCGCAAAGCTCAGTCGCAGAAAAAATACTTTTTGAACGAGCAGAGAGCAACTCTTGGCCAGTAGTTTTCCGACCGAGCAAAAATCGTTGCAGCTTCCCAAATTCAAAACCAGCAATCATCGGTTTTGCTGCCGCTACCACAGAAGCTCTGAAATCAGAAAACACATGCAATCCTGTGCGGGTTTGGTAGTAGTCGCTCGGATTGTGTTCTTTGGCCAGGGCAACTGCCAGAGTCCTTTTGTTGGGTATCAATAGCTTTGGAGTTTCCGCCCGCTTAACCTGCCCTCCATCCTTCTCAACAAGAACTAATTCATCTCTAAGAAAGCGGTGCATCCCGTCTACTCCCCCAAGTTTATTGAGGACCGCTTTCATTTGTCCCCACTCCACACGATTATAATCATCCACCTTCTTACTCCTTACGAGCTGATAGCTCGAGGTTTCTCACTACCCGTGAGCTAAGGGGCTTTGGCAATCAATGTTAACCGCAGCAGAAAATCACCATGGTTCACCCTGAAAGTAACTTCCTGCCGCGGCGAACAATTTTCAACGAGCTTGAGTATTATACTACAGGTTAGCAAAGAAGTCAAGGGAAAATTAGAAAATCTTTAGCTTCTGCCTCAACTTATGTGTATTCCCGTGCGTCAACATACCCAAATATGACTCCACTGTGGCAAGCTTGGGTTTTTTCTGAAGGTTGCGAAACATACGTTTTTTTGTTGCAGTCCTCAGCACTCGGTGATTGGGAAAATGCACCCAGCCCAAAAAATCCACCCCTGACGCCAGTGTCCTTATTGATAATTTCTCGGAATGAAGAGTTAATCGAAGTCTGTTTGACAAAAACTTTCTAAATAGAGGAACTAGGTTCTCAAGTTCTCCTCTGTTTGAATTCATAATTACGAAATCATCCGCATACCGGATGTAATACTTTTCCTTCATTTCGTGTTTAATAAATTGATCAAACTCATTGAGGTATACATTCACCAAAAGTTGCGAGGTAAGATTGCCTAAAGGCAATCCCTTGCCTGGCTCTGAACAAAAACTGGAGACCACTTGACCAACTAGCCAAACAGCATCGGTGTCTAAAATGTCTCTTCGCAAAATTTCCATAAGGGCTCTGTGGTCAATTGAAGCAAAGAACTTTTGTATGTCACATTTCAGCACCCAAAGTGTCCGTGTGTTGTTGCGCGAGGCTTTATACGCTAGTTTGCGAAACCGCTCCAGGGCTTTATGTGTCCCTTTGTTTTTCCGACACGAAAACGAGTCCGCAATAAATTTACGATCAAATAACGGGTAGAGTATTTGGTAAATAGCATGATGCAACAGTCGGTCACGCACTGTTGCCTTGTGGATATTCCGCGGTTTAGGATCAGAAATGTTGAATGCATGATAAGACCCATGAATATAACTTTTTCTCGACAAATCAAGACGGAGTACCAAAATGTTATCAAATAAATTCTGCTGAAATTCCTGGACGTCACGCTTCTTACCTTTCCCTCGGTGAAACTCTCGCCAGGCAGAAAGCAGATTCACAAGAGAAATGATATCTTCATATCTGTGCGCCAAACAAACTTGCCGATCATCAGTCATGCAGCAGAAGTATACAAACTCTGGTACAGCTTCAATGATCATTTGCCTAGAAAATTCCGCTATACATTGGGTAACAAAATCGACTCTCTACTTACTGAGGTCACGGAATTACTTCTCACAGCAACTTACCAAAACCAAGAAAATAAGTTGTCAACAATAGAATTAGCGATAAGAAAAACTGACTCGTTGAAATTCTTTCTGCGATTAGCTTGGGAGCTTTGCGCCATTGATGATAAAAAATATGCCCAAATTTCAGAGTCGACTTTTGCACTTGGCCGTATGGTTGGTGGCTGGAGAAAGAGTCTACTTTCTAAAACTCCCCCGGCTTAAAGCCGAGGGAGAAATATTGGAGTTTCGAGAGACGAACTGGTTGCCAGCATTCCACTCGTTACCAAGATCATCGGTGTTGACGTTCCACTTCGAGTTGCCAGCATTCCAGTTGACGTTGACAACAACCACCTCGCTATTGTGCTCACGACCATCTAGATCACCACCCATCGAATAACTCTCTGGGTTGAATTTCACTCTGGACTAAAAGCCCACCAGTCTCAAGCACCAACTACCGCTATTTTTTAAAAAACCTCGCGCCCAAACCGTAGCCGGGACGTTATCAAAGGTTTCTTGTTGAAATTTTACCAAAAAAAAGACCCCCGGGTCCGGGCAAAGTGCCCAAGATCCCAGGGGTTCAAAGGGTCAACACACAAAAAAGCGGTTAGTTGCGAGAGACGAACTGAGCGCCCGAAAACAACCCGAAACCAAGCGGCCAAGTGCTGACGCCCCACAACCGATAGCCAGAGCGCCAGCGGACATAGACGACAAAGACCGCGCCGTTTACCCCCTCCACAAGGAAAAGGTTGGCGAAGCCGTTGGTCAACAAATCACCAACTTTGCCATTTGGTTGTCGACCAATCATCTCAGCTAGCCAGGGACAAAACTCGGTGGCAGTAAAAATGCCGTTTGGAAAAGCTGTTTTCAACTGTTCACCGGTCGCATTTTTTTCCAGCAGGAAACGCAGGAATTTCTTAAACCTTCTTCCCACATCCGTAGGTTCTGCAGCCGCCACCACCAACCTTCGAAAATCACTCCCCACCCAAAGCCCAAGCCGATCCTTGTAAAATGAATCGGGATTGTGCGGTTTGGTCAAATTGACAGCTGGCATTTGTCCATTCGATTTCAAAAACTCCGGCAGCTTTAATCTCATTAGACCAGTGGTTTCTGGTAGCCAGCACGGCTGCCGCCGGACAAACTTTTTCAACTCGTCGTACCAGAGATTCCCGTTCTCACCCGCAAGATTTAAAAAAAGGGTGCCTACCAGTCTCAAAACTTTTGAGAGTGGCAGTTGTCCAAGCATGCCTTGCGACATGGTTTTCTCCCTTGAGCAATCTGCTCAGATTTCTCACTGCCCGTGAGTTAAGGGGTTGTCGGCCAACATAGTTCTTCGCCACAACAGAAAATTACCTTAAGACAGCCAGAAAGTCATTTTCTGCTGTGGCGACCACAGTTTTCAAGGAGCGTGCTATTATACTACAACTACTGTCTGGCCCCCATTCCGCCCGATAATTGCTGCAATTTTGAGGCCGCCACCATTTGTGACTTATACAGCGCTTCCCCAAATGCTGCTTCCACTTCATAATCGCGGACCCCATCCCAAGACACCTCTAAAACTTTTTGGTCACCGGTCAACACTATTTTCAGCTCACCCTTGGTCGTAGACTTCACCACTTCAATCCGTTCTGCGGCCAATTGGCCCTGAATTTGCTGGGCGGTTTTGCGCATCTGATTAAGATCCCCTAGTTGTTTTAGTCCATCAAACATTCCCATAACTTTCACCTACCTTTCTCTGCTAACACAAATTTAACCTTCAAATCTTGGCCCATTATACCAGAAACCACCTTTTCTAAAATTTCCCGATTCTTCAACTCTTCCAACCTTTCTTTGTGAAACTTATAAAATACCTCCAGGGTTAAATAGTCTCCTACAAGCTCGGTCGGCCGACTGGCCCGTAAAAAAGCCACTAAACTATGGTTGTAGCTTTTAACTGCCGTCAAAATCTCAGGCCATTTGGCAATCACAACAGTTGAGTCAGTTTTCGGTTTTTTGTTTTCGGCCTCCTGTTTTTCAGTCGGCAGTTTCTCGGTTACTGACGTACCGATAACCGGAGAACTTGGATCTGATAACTGAGAACCAAGAACAGATAACTGGGGCTTTGCACAATATTCAATTATTACCATTTCCAGCGGTAATTGTGGGATGGGGCAATCGCGTATCATTGCATTGGCCACAATCAATTTATTAATTAGATCTATATTATGATCTCTATCACCATTTCCGGACAATAAATTATCTCGTAATTTGTTTACTAGCCCACTGATTAAATCTTTTATTTTCCCATCATCTTCGACAAATTTATTTACCAGTTCTAATGCTTCTTTGGCATTACTTGCCAAAATCGTCTTCAAAACTTTTTCGGCATAATCAGATGGTAATTGCGCCGTTAATGTCGCCAAACTACTATCACTCCCCATCGCCATCTGCTCAAGTAGTTTTTGCGCATCACGATGGGACGTTCCCGTGATTTCCACGATCTGCAAAAGAGTTGACTCTTCTATTTTCATCTTTTCCTCCGACGAAATTTTCTTTAATTTACCAAAAACATCATCTTTTGACGTTTGTCCAAAGTTATACACCAAACAACGTGATATCACTGTCGGTGGCAATTTTTGCACCTCAGTGGTCGCTAAAACAAAAATCACGTGCTCCGGCGGCTCCTCGAGTATTTTAAGCAGTGCATTGAATGCCGATGTGGAGAGCATATGCACCTCATCGATGATATAAACTTTATATTTGCTACCCGTCGGAAACAGTTTAGCTTTTTCGCGCAAATCCCGAATATCATCCACTCCAGTGTTAGACGCCGCATCAATTTCAATCACATCTAGTGATGAGCCTTTGGTAATGGCCTGGCAGGAATCGCACTTGTTGCATGGTTCCTCTCCCTTTTTTCTACTTTGACAATTGACAATTTTGGCAATCAGCCGCGCGGTCGTAGTTTTCCCCGTTCCTTTTGGGCCAACCAGAAGATAAGCGTGGACAAAATTGTTATCAAGCAGTGCCTGGCCGAGACTCTCACGAATCTTTTTATTGTCTAGCTCAGTGATCGTTTGTGGTCGATATTTAAGGTAGAACATTTACTCGTGGTGAACGCCAAGAAGATGCAACATACCATGACTTACCATCTCCCCAATCTTGGTGTCAACCAGAACATTATCTCTGTTCGCCTCTTCTTGCGCCAGTGGGTAACATACCACGACATCCCCCAAAATTAGCACCCCATCTTGCTGGGCAACAAACCCCTTACCTTGACCCGGGCGAGAAAATGGCCGACCCCCGTCTTGGACAACATCTTCAAGTTGAGGAAAAGATAACACATTGTGGGGACTATCATCGCTCAAATACCGCTTCGCCAACTCGCTACTTTTTCTCGTCCCACAAACTAGCACCGACACTTCTACATCTGAAGCGACATATCTTTCTTTAAGAACACTCTCAATCGCCGCCTTAATCTTGTCGCGGTTCACCGGAAACTTCGAATCAGCAGTAATCAACACCCTGGTCATCCTTTGAGAATGTTTGCTACCAACGCCCCATCTGCCTTACCTTTTAGTTCTGCCATGCTAAATTTCATTAGAGTTCCAAAGTCAGCATTAGGATTTTTGGCTTTGATTTCGGCAACTTTTACCTTAACATCTTCCTCGCTCATTTGCTCTGGTAAATAAGCTTGAAGAATTGCTAATTCTGCTTTTTCTCGATCAACCAAATCAGCTCTTCCCGCTTTGCCAAACATCTCAATCGACTCATTGTGGGTTTTAACCTGTTTAGAGAGTACAGACAACATATCATTGTCGGTCAACACATAATCTTTGCCTTTTTCGATCTGTAAGTTAAACACCGCTCCCAACAAAAACCTCAGGCAATCGACCTTGACCTGATCTCTCGCCTTTTGCGCCGCGGCTAAATCTGACTGAATTTGATCAAGTAGCATCTTTAATACATTCTGCGATTGGGATGTTTCTTTGCAAGCGCTTTTAGCCCCGCATCCCGACGTACGACGGGGGAGGAGCACAAAGCATTGGTTAATACATTCTTCTGTTTGGATGTTTCTTAGCCAATGCCTTTAGCCCCGCAGACCGCCAGCTGGCGGTCGAGGAGCGCAAGGATTTAGTACATCCTTCTGTTGGGATGTTTTTTCGCTAAAGCCTTATTCTTCCGGACCGTTGCTGGTTTTTGATAATACTCCCTCTTTTTAAGTTCCCCCAAAATATCCTCGTTCAAAACTTTTTTTTGAAAGGCTCTGATTACCTGATCTGATGATTGTCCTGGTTGTGCTTTGACTACTACCATAAATTCTCACACCTGCCTTTCGACGCTCACTTCTCCTAAAAGGTGAACATGTAGGTGCGGCACCGCCTTGGCCGCCCCACCGTTAATTACGATTCTGTATCCCTTCTCAACAAGGTTCAATTCCTTAACTTTC
>OBEQ010184195.1_pt1 | contig 18963 bp, 18 predicted proteins | sample 1670901 | NCBI WGS metagenome assembly OBEQ01 (sample SAMEA104232315, study PRJEB22302) | groundwater metagenome | biome: forest; feature: aquifer; material: groundwater | place: USA | collected 2011-08-07 | depth 5.4 m
AAGAACATAGACAGCTTTTTTGCTCCGTCGGCCTTTAGCGTTACTCCAAACTACCTCCAGATAGGAGACAAATACGCCCGGTCATTCTTTATCGCCACTTACCCCCGCTATCTTCATACCAGCTGGTTCTCACCGGTCATAAATCTGGACCGCTCAATGGATATATCCATATACATAGTGCCCAAGAATACGGCTTTGGTTTTAAAACAGCTACGGGACCAGCTTGCCAGGCTTGAGGCTCAGACCATGGAAGAGTCAACTGAAGGTAAAGTAAGAAACCCTATCATGGAAACAGCCATCCAGGATATAGAAACGCTACGAGACCGCCTTCAGCAGGGAATAGACAGGTTTTTTGAGTTCGGCATTTATGTCACCCTGTACGAAAGCAGTGTCCGAGAGCTTGACGAGACCGAGGTTAAGCTCAGAGGCATGCTCGAGTATCAACTTATCTACACTCGTCCGGCGACATTCAGAATGGCCGAGGGATTTCTTTCAACCTTGCCCTTGAACAGCGACCACCTCAATGTCCATACATCCCTTAACACCGAACCTTTGTCGTCTATTTTTCCTTTTGTATCGTTCGACCTCACATCTAATTCAGGAATCCTTTACGGGATTAACACTCACAACAATTCTCTGGTTCTTTACGATCGCTTCGCGTTAGAGAACGCTAATTCGGTGGTATTCGGAAAATCAGGGGGAGGGAAAAGCTATACCGTTAAACTTGAAATATTGCGAAGCCTTATCTTCGACACTCAGGTCATTATCATTGACCCGGAGGATGAGTATAAGTATCTGGCGGAAACAGTGGGCGGTTCGGCGATAAAAATATCGATTAACTCTCCCCACCATATCAATCCGCTGGACTTGCCGGCCCCGAAGCAAGACGAGTCTCCGGCTGATGTTTTTAAATCCCACCTTCTTGACCTGACGGGACTTATGAAGCTGTTGTTAGGTGAGTTAACCCCGGAAGAAGGATCAATACTTGATGAGGCCCTTATTGAGACCTACGCGCTCAAAGACATCCATCCTGACACAGACTTCTCAAAGAGCTCTCCGCCGCTCTTGTCTGACCTCCAGAGCGTCTTAGAGGGCTTAACGGGAGGGGAGTCACTGGCTATCCGTCTTAGAAAATACACTCAAGGAACATTCGCCGGGTTTTTGAATAATCCTACCAATGTTTCCCTCGACAATCCGCTTTTAGTGTTCAGTATTAGGGACATGGAAGAAGAATTAAGGCCTGTCGCCATGTACCTGATTCTTAACCATGTTTGGACCCAAATAAGAAGGACTCTACGGAAAAGGTTGCTGATAGTCGACGAGGCCTGGTGGCTGATGAAATATCCGGCCGGAGCTGACTTTTTGTTCAATATCGCCAAGAGGGCCAGAAAATACTACCTCGGCCTTACCACTATTTCCCAGGATATTCCTGACTTCATGTCCAGCCCTCAGGGTAAAGCTATCGTTACCAACTCATCTATCCAGATACTGATGAAGCAGTCGCCGGCGGCAATAGAAATAGTCAAAGAAACATTCAATCTTACCGATGCCGAGAAATATTATCTGCTAGAGGCGCGAGTAGGCTTTGGATTGTTCTTTATCGGCCAGAACCATGTCGGTATCAGGGTTGTCGCTTCCTATGCCGAAGACCAGATAATAACTTCAGACCCCAAGCAAATACTGGAAGTTGAAAAAGCCAAAGAGGAGTGGGCAAAAAGTAATACACAATAACTCACATCCTATGCCTGACAACACAGAACAATTCCGGGCTTTTGAGGCTGCTGAGGGGGAAATAGAGAATGAGCAGTTAGTGGCTAATAGACTAGCCGCTCGGCAAGAAGCCCAACAAGCTAGAATAGCTGAACTAGCAGAAGAGCAGACAGCCTTAAAAAATCAACAAGTGCCTATGTCTCTGGGAATTTTTGTCCCATTATTATTCCTTTGCGTTATTGGAGACTTTATAGATGTGATAACTGGAGGAACAATAGGCTGGTTAATAGGTTTATTTATTGATGCAATTATATTAATAGTCACAGGACTATCAAAGGCCGGCCGAAAACAATTCAAAAGAATAGTTATTGGTTTGATAGGAGAGACAATCCCCATAATAGACATCCTGCCTTTCAGGAGTATCTTTCTAACATGGGGGTTTATTAAATCAAGAAGTTCTATAGCTCAAGCTTTAAGCGAAAAGATTCCAGTGAATCCCAAAGTAGTTCCTAAGACCTCTTAATATGCTATAATAGGGATTGGAAATATGAGCAAGAAATACATCATAATCATCGCTTTACTGGCCCTCACCGCTTTTACAAGCGGGTATTTGCTTATAGAAAAAGATACCGGCAGGCCCGGCTGGAGATCAAAAACAGGGGCTCTCCTTGAAAAATTCCAGGACCCGACAGCTGAGACAAAATCAGATTCGCAGTCAGCATCCGCTCCTTTAACCGACCATAAAGTACTCTCAGCGACAAACTCTTCCACCGGAAGCGTAGTTTTTTATGAAAAAAATACCGGCAAGGTCTTTGAGGTAAACCCCGGGGATAGAATCGAAAAAACCGTATCAGATAAAGTTTTGGCTAATTTAACAAGCACTATCTGGGCTCCCAACAAAAAAGATGTCATTTCCACTTATTATTCCCAGAAAGGTGATATATTCAAATATTATGACTACACCACTAAGAAAACATCTGATTTCTCCTCTGACACAAAAAAGGTTGTCTTTTCGCCGGATAGCAACTTAGTGGCTTATCTTGTTTTTAACCCTGGGGCAAGCGAAAGCGACGGTTCCGGCAAAATATTTATATCTCAGCCCGACGGGGAATACCCTAAAAAGATACTAAATACCAGACTGGAAGATGTTGAACTTTATTGGCCTCTTCCTGACCAGATAGCCATTAAAACTAAGTCCTCATTATTTCTGCTAAGTAAAGAGGGGGCCCTCACTGACCTGATAGAATCGGGATCGGGAAACATTGATGTTCGGTGGTCTCAAGACGGTAAAAAATTAATTTTCTCCTACACCGACAGCAACACCGCAGAAACACAACTGTGGTTGAAAAATGTCGAAACCAAAGAAGAAACCATGCTAGATACCGGTTTTTCTGCCTCAGATTGCACTTGGAGCATCGATGATAAGAACATAATCTGTTCGACACCGCAGTCCAGAGGCAATACCGAGAATAATATTTACCAGATAGACACTTCCAATGCTTCGAAAAAGATAGTAGCCACTTCAATAGTAGGGGTAAAGGATATATTCCTTTCCTCTCTTGAAGATTACATTATCTTCACAAGTCCGCTTGATGAGAAACTGTACGCCATAAAACTAGTGGTTAGCCACTAGTTACTAGTATTTAGTAAAAAACTCCCCGGTAAGGAGCTTTTTTTGTCTTGCTAGGCACTAATCACTAGTCGCTTCCTTATGGGTACGGTTTTATAACAATCCTTCTTTGAGGTTCACTGCCTATGCTCTCAGTAGCTATGTCCGGACAGGAGGCCAACTCCATGTGGACGACTCTTCTCTCATAGGCGGTCATCGGTAAAAGGGCTTCGGCTTTTTGAGTATTCCTGACCCTGGTTACTGCTTGCCTGGCAAGTTCCAAGACATACATAGCCCGTGATCTTTTATAATCATTGACATCCACTATGATATTCTTAAACTCGGCTACATTCTTGAGGAACATCGCTCTGATAATCTGTTCAAAAGCTTTTAAGTTCTGGCCGTCTTTACCTATGAGCAATCGGGCATTCTCAGGAGTGTAGACGGCGACAAGAAGATTTTTACCATCATCATTGGACTCCTCCCTTAATTCCACCTGGCAATCAAGGTTCATAAAAGAAACGATTTTCCTGATCATATCTGCTATAGTGTCCTTTAATTGGCCAGAATTGTTTTCCATAAAATAAGCTTGTTACTTGTATTTACGCCGTATGTAGACCTGCTCAAGAACTGAAAATACTGTAGTTGTGAGCCAATAAACAACCAGTCCGGCTGGCAAGTTCCAACCAATAATTATAATCATTACCGGGAAAAAATACAACATTTGCTTATTTAAAGCCTGGGCTTGATCATTTGGGTCTCCGGTCGCCGTATTATTCAAATTAGTTTTAAGCTGAAAAAACTGTGAAACACCGCTTAGTATGGCTAGGGGGTGGCTCTTGGCGCTTATATCTATAAACCCCAAAGATATATTATTTATATGGCCGGGGTTGTTTATAAAACTGTAGAGCATCCCCAGACTTTCCGGCTTAAACCCGGCTATAAACGCCCTGTAGAGTCCTATAAGGACGGGTATTTGGACAAGCATCGACAAGCAGCCGGCAAGTGGGTTTATATTATTATCCTTGTAGAGCTTCATTATTTCCGCCGATTGGGCGGTTTTATCATGCTTTAATCTATTCTTTATCTCATTAACCTTGGAGCTAATGCCGGCCATAGCCTTCTGAGATCTGGTTGTTTTTATCGTGAGAGGGGAAAGAGCAATTCTAATTAGCACGGTTAAAACTATAATAGCTACGCCAAAATCATTTCCCGGCAAAGTGTTGTACAAAAAAATTACAGCATTAAAAAATGGCCTGTACAAAATTTGGTTGAATAGGTTAAGCATATATGCAATTAAACAAGGTCTACGCCTCCTTTAGTCCAGGGATTACACCTTATTATCCTATAAATACTCATGGCTATTCCTTTTAAGAATCCGTTTTTTTCAAAAGCCTCCTGGGCATACTCTGAGCATGTGGGATAAAATTTACAGCCGCTGGCCACTAATCCAAGAGGAATAATCTTCCAGGCAAAGGGGCTTACTTTTTTATAAAAGGCTATTGTTTTATCTAATATATTCATCCCGTACGAAGTAGCCCCGCCGAGGTCCCTTGGACTCGCGCCCTTGGCGCGAGCGAGACTTCGTACGGGATTCATATTATTTCTGATTTTTTGAGAGATTTTAATAAGTCTTCTTTTAGCTCCGGGATAGACCCGGGCCTCCTTAGACCAATCACTACATCATATCCACCTTTCATTAACGAAAGATCAAACCTTATAGTCTCCGACAGGGCTCTTTTAACCTTATTCCTTCCGACGGCAGTCTTTATTATCTTTGCTGATACGGTAAGCCCAAATCTATTAACGCTAAGGTTATTTCTTTTTATCTTAATAAATAAAAAATTGGCCCCTATAGCCTTTCCTTTTTTAAAAACACCCTGAAAATCTGATAGTTTCTTTAATCTGTTATTTTTGTTTAAAGCCACTGGGATATTAGCGCTCGATTACCTCGCGCAAATCTAAACCGTCAACTTGTGCCTGCCTTTGCCTCTCCTCCTCGCCAAAACTGTCCTTCCTGACTTAGTCATCATTCTCCCCAGAAAACCGTGCTTTACTTTCCTCTTTTTTCTTTTTGGGTGGTATAGTGTTGTTTTCATCCCGTACGAAGTAGCCCTTACAGGGTCTAGCTGTCAAATATTTGCCATGCATATCCATGCAAGAACTTCATAATTATCCCATCCAAAGTTTTACTACTTCGTACGGGATTCATAATCACCATTATCTCAAAATTTAAAAAAAAATCAACCCCGCCCTTGAAGAATAGATTTTTAGATCCATAATTTCATTTTTAAAAAGTATGACGGAGATGTCATGCTTTATAAAACAATAAGAAATATAATTAGACTATTCTTCAAGGGCGGGGTCAATATTGTTTTATTTTTTCCACTTGTTATAAACATAATATCAACTTTTTTGGGGCTTTAAGCTTGTACCGTTAAATTTTTTATACAGTATAATGAATAAGTGCGTCGCGAATTCCTTAAATTAAACATACGAAGCGGAAAAAGAAAGAACAGCTACTAAATACTTTAGACTTTCGTTTTACACTTTTATTTTCAACTCTATGACCAATGAAGAACTCTGGAAAGCTGTCCTTGGCGAAATGGAGCTTGCCCTTTCTAAGGCAAATTTTACAACTTGGTTCAGGAACACCTCTGTTATATCCAAAGACAGGAATGCTGTGTTGGTCAGCGTGCCTAACGGATTCATCAAGGAGTGGCTTGAGAATAAGTTTAATAAAAGAATACTTGATTCTATCAGGAACTTGACCCCTGAGATACGCGAGGTTCAATATGTCATCGGTCATCCTAAAATCGACATAAAACAAGCAGTTACTAAGAACTTACTTGATAAAGACTATGAGGAAAAGATAGGCCAAGAAGTCGATAATGATGTAGACATCACTACCAACCTAAACAAAAAATATTCTTTTGAATCCTATGTTGTCGGGTCAAATAATGAGCTGGCTTATACGGCTTCCCAGGCAATTACAAAAAGTCTCGGTAAATTATATAACCCTTTGTTTATTTATGGCGGGGTGGGCCTTGGAAAAACCCACTTACTTCAATCTATAGGTAACAAGGTTTTGTATGAGAATAAAGGCAAGGTCCTTTATATTCCGGCTGAAAAATTAACTGCCGACCTAATAGAATCTATACGCAATAGAACTATAGAGGATCTTAAGAGTGGCTATGCTAAGCTAGACCTCTTAATTATAGATGATGTTCAGTTCATAGCAGGCAAGGAGAGAACCCAGGAGATGGTTTTTTCAATTTTTAACGAACTTCATGGAAAAAATAAGCAAGTCGTATTGTCCTCGGATAGGCCTCCTAAGGCTATCCCTGCACTAGAAGAAAGGCTTAGGTCGCGGTTTGAGGGTGGTATGATAGCTGATATAGGCGCTCCTGATCTTGAGACCCGCTTGGCCATATTAAAGGTAAAATCAAGCGATAAGAACTGTGCATTAGACGATAATACCCTTGTTTATATAGCTACTAATATTCAAAAGAATGTGCGGGAACTGGAGGGTGCTTTAAATAGGGTTATAGCTTTCAGTCAGATATACAATAGAGTCCCTGATATTAAGGAAGTTAAGAATATCCTTAATACTTATTTAAGCAGTCCTTATAGAAAGACCTCTCCTCAAATTATCTTAAAGAATGTAGCTGATTTTTATAATATATCATTAAACGACCTTCTTAAGAGGAGTCGTAAAAAAGAGGTGGTCCGGCCCCGCCAGATAGCTATGTTCTTGTTGCGGGAAGAGACTAAGTTATCTTTTCCTGAAATAGGCCAAAAACTAGGCGGACGGGATCACTCAACCGTAATCCATGCTTTTGAGAAAATAAGAAGAGAAGAGTTGGCCGATGAGCCTTTAAAACAGGAATTGTTGCTTATTAAAGAACGGGTTTATAATTCTTTTGATAAGTAGTATTTTTATTAAAGTATATGTTGATAGTTAGTTGAAAAGTCAGTTTATAAGTTTGTGTATATAGTGCCGACAAGAATCTGGTAAAAACTGGCAGTTAGTATTTTTTACAGTTATATCTACTTTTATCCAGAGATATAACTACAGGTTATTCCCAGAATTAAGTATTGAAAAAATAAAAATATCCCGAGGTAAATTATAATTTTTAAAAAACTTTATACACATTTCCACAGTATAATAATTATAATAAGTCTTATATATTATATAAATATATTATTATGAAGATAACATCCTACACTAAAAATTTAAAAAGAGCATTAGGTATTGTAGAAAAAATAGTCTCTAAAAACACTTCTTTGCCTATTTTAAATAATATATTACTTAAAACAGAAAATGGCCGTCTTAAAATATCAGCAACCAATTTAGAAATAGGAGTTAGTTATTTAATAGGTACAAAGATAGATGAAGTTGGTGAAGTGGCTATTCCGGCCAGAATAGCCTCTGATTTTGTAGGAAATATCAATGAAGAAAAGATATCTTTGAGTACTAAAAATAATATTTTAAGTATAGATTCAGAGCACTATAAAACACAGATTTTAGGCTTTGATCCTAAGGATTTTCCGATAATACCAAAGATAAAAAATGACACATTTTGCGTTATTAATAGTAAAGTTATAAAAAACTCATTAATGACAGTCCTGGACTCAGTGGCTTTATCAGAGACGAGGCCGGAATTAGCAGGAGTATTGATGAGTTTTTTAAACAATAAACTTATTTTCGCGGCAACAGACAGTTTTAGATTAACTGAGAAAATCACTGACTTTAATTGTAAAGAAAATAAAACCGTTATTATTCCAAGGAATACAGCCCTAGAACTAATAAGAATAAGTAGTGACATAGAAGGCGATATGGATATTAAAATAGGGGATAACCAGATATCTTTCTCCAATAACGATATAGAGCTAATATCAAGACTAGTCGACGGAAATTACCCTGACTACAAGAAGGTCATCCCCGATAAATTCCTATCTAAAGTCATTGTGGATAAGGAGGTTATAGAAAAAAACACCAGATTAGCGGGCTTATTCTCTTCAAATATAGCTGATGTGAAAATTAAATGCTCTGATAAGAAGATGGTGATAGTTTCTAAGAATTCTGAAAAAGGAGAAATACAGACATCGATGGAGTGTGTTTTAAAGAATGAACCGTTCGATATAGCGGTAAACTTTAATTACCTATTGGACGGATTAAAGATAATACCGGCTAATAAAATTGTTATAGAATTCACCGGCCAAGGCAGCCCGTTAGTATTAAGACCTGAGAATGACAATAAGAACCTTACCTATCTGATAATGCCGTTAAGAAGTTAATCAGAGCACTATAATATGTTTAAATCAGTAAACTCTCTGATTAATAAAAAATATAACAGAATACTTAAAGTAGAAAACAAAAATAGCAATATAGAAAACTACTTTAAGAAATTTCTAGAGGAGCAATTTAATAAACTGGCGGCAAGGATATCTTATAGCCTGGTATATGATGATAAAAAAGACACCTTAATAATAAAAACAAAGACTAAAATAGTCGCCAACGAACTAAGTCTTAGAACTAGTGATTTGATAAAATTTTTCAGATCTAACAGTATAAAACTAGGAAGAATAGTAATTCAATAATTTAATAAATTTACTAAGGATAAACACTTCTTATTGCCCACTCCCAGTTATTGAATTGAGGATCGTTTGCAGGATCGGCAGGAAATGACCCTAAGGGGGCTTTTTTTTTTACATAATAAAGAATAATATGAAATTCCGGGGGAGAATTTGCGCTTTTTTTATATATATAACTGCCGTTGAGCATTATCTTGTTGGCAAAAACAGGGTCAGGTTTATTAAAGCTTTCCCTGGGTAGGGCGCCTAATGTTTTTACCATAAATTCATGCCACATCGGTCCCGAAGCACTGATACCGGCTCCTTCTTTGGTCATAGATTTATTATCATTATTACCGACCCAGACACCGACTGCGATTGAAGGAGAATAACCAAGAACCCAAGCGTCCCTATTTTCTTGAGTGGTACCTGTTTTTGCCGCAACATCGAAGTCTGGTATATAAAGAGAGCTGGAATAGCCAAATACCGGCGACCGGGCGTTATTATCAGATAAAACATCAGTTACAAGATCAGCTGTCTGGGCATCCAAAACCCGGACAGGTTGAATTTTATTTTCTTCCAATACCGCACCGCTGGGGAGTTCTATTTTTTTAACCATATACCAAGGATTTCTAATGCCTTCGTTTGCGAATACACCATAGGCCGAGACTAGATCAATAAGTCTTACTTCGGCTCCGCCGAGAACTAAAGACAAACCATAGCGAGACCTATCTTGAAGCGTTGTGATGCCCATTTTCTGGGCCAAATCAATAGTGTCGTCTACCCCGGCCAGATATAGGACCTTAACAGAAGGAATATTTAATGACTGAGCAAGAGCTTGCCTGAATGTAACCGGACCCCTGAATCTGCCGTCATAATTTTGAGGGTTATAACAACCAAGACCAAATTTATCTTTTAGACCATTACCGTCAGGCTGGCAACTAGGATTAAATTCTGTTTTTACATCAAATAAAATAGTAGAGTCTGAGAAACCTTTTTGAAATGCGGTGGCGTAAGCAAACGGCTTAAAAGAAGAGCCCGGCTGTCTACTGGCTATAGCCACATTAAAATTACCATCATTAGTAACATCAAAATAATTAACAGAACCCACTAGGGCTAATAGTTCTCCGGTCTTAGGATCGATTGCGACCAAAGAAGCATTGTTGGCTTTGTAACGGGCTTTATTTATTTTTGCATACTTAGCGACCGTTTCTTCTGCCGTTGTTTGTATTTTTGAATCAAGGGTAGTAGTTATCTTAAAGCCGCCATTTTGAACAGCCTCCTCACCATACTTGTTTATAAGATATTCTTTTACCATAATCACAAAATGAGGGGCCGATATCTCTTCCTTAGCCTGCTTGAACTGGACTTTTTCGGCTAAAGCATTTGTAAGTTCTTTATCGGTTATAAAACCAAGCTCCAACATTCTTTTCAAAGTACTGTTTTTTATAGACATCAATTCGCTTACATGATTACCGTAAGGGGAATAATAAGTCGGCGCTTTAGGCAAGGTGGCCAAAATAGCCGACTCGTTTAAAGTGAGGGTTTTTGCCGGTTTACCAAAAAACTCCATACTAGCCGCCTCTATGCCGTAAGAATTAGAGCCGTAAGGTATTTGATTTAAATACATCCAAAATATCTCGTCTTTTGTAAATTTTCTCTCCACCTCTATAGATACCAGGATCTCCTTTATTTTTCTGGAAATAGTTTTTTCATCGCCGAAAAGAGCTTTTTTTATAAGTTGCTGGGTTATAGTCGAGCCTCCCTGGGATATACCTATGTCCTTCACATCCTTTAGGAGAGCTCTGGCGATGCCCCGGATGTCAAAACCACGGTGTTTGTAAAAATCGGCGTCCTCTGAGGCGAGCGTGGCGTTCTTTACCGACTGAGGTATCTGGTCCCAGGGTATAATAGTTCTTTTTTCTTCGCCGTGAATGTCATAAAGAAGAACTTGACCGGTGCGATCGTATATTTTAGTTGACTCCCCGACCTTTCTTATGGCGATAGACTCAGGGTCGGGTAGGTTGTGCTGGATGTAAATAAAGAACAAAAGAAAGGCTATTGTTCCAAGTACAAACAACCACAAAAAAAGCATAAGAGATGCTTTGATTATTTTACGGAAACTGCCCTCTTTTAACTTGTATACCTTGAATTTAGGACTAAACATCTAGTATGACTAGAATAATGCCATACAAAACCAATATTTACAAGGACATAGATAAAAGATATTATTATAAAGTATTATGACTAAGATTATTACCGACAGTAAATTAATTGAAGATATTTTTGGAAGATATACAGAGAATATATACCCCTCTAAGGTAAAAGCAGAGGAGATTTTGATGTCCGGCAACCACCTTAGTTTTTATATGGGGATAGACCCTACCGGTCCTGATATTCATCTCGGCCATACAACTAACTTTTTTGTTTTAAAAAAACTGATTGATCTTGGTCATAAAGTTATACTTTTGATAGGTGACTTTACTGCCCAGATAGGAGATCCAACAGGAAAGGATACCAGTCGGAAGCCACTGTCGGAAGATGATATAAAACAAAACATGGCAACTTATATCCAGCAAGCGAGTAAGATACTGCCTAAGAATTCTTTTGAGGTTAAATATAACAGCCAGTGGCTAAATAACCTGACCTTCAAGGATATTATTAAACTATCCAGTCATTTTACTGTACAGCAAATAATAACCAGGGATATGTATCAGAGAAGGCTAGAAGACGATAAACCAATAGGCGTACACGAGTTTCTTTATCCCCTAGCTCAAGGTTATGATTCGGTGGCAATGGAAATAGATGGCGAGATAGGCGGCAATGACCAGACTTTCAATATGTTGGTCGGCCGCGATCTATCTAAGGCCTTACTTCATAAGGATAAGATAGTCATAACCACAAGGCTTTTAGAAGATCCGGCTTCCGGCAAGAAAATAATGAGCAAAAGCGAAGGAAGGTATATATCTCTTAATGACGAACCAAGAGAGATTAGAAGAAAAGTCCTTGCCCTAGAGGATCAGATGACAAAGGTTATCTTTGAATTATGCACCGAAGAGGAGCAAATTTTAATAAGCGATAATTATTGTAAGTTAAAGCCGAGGGAGTTTAAGGAGCTGTTAGCCAATAAACTCATCGAGATGTACTATCCAGGAGAAAATAAAGTTCAAGAAGCACATCAGCCAAAAGAGATAAACCAGGAACAATTAGTGGGAGTAGATTTGGCAGGGACTATTAAAATACTAGGCTTTGCTTCATCGGTATCTTCCGCAAAGAATTTAATTAATAGCAATGCGGTGGAGGTGAATGGAGAACTTGAAACTAATTGGAAATATGAACCAAAGAAGGGGGACAGTATTAAAGTAGGCAAGGGAAAGTTCGCCTTGATAAAATAATCCCGCTGTAAGCGGGATTATTTTATTTTACCAGGATGCCTCTTCGTCAGTATCGCTATCATCGTCATCATCTTCATCGTCGTCCTCGTCATCGTCCAGGTCATCTTCATCTTCGTCGTCAGTAATTATGTTTCCGTCATCTCCCTCATCAGCCGTTAATTTTATGGCCTCTAGTAAGTCTAGATTCAGCAATTTTTCCATATAATCGGTTTGTCCGGTCTGTGACTGCCCCTGTATGGGTCAGGCTCTAGATAAGACAAACGAGTTAATTATTGTATTTTAAGCAGTAATTACAATCATTGTATTTAGACTATTAATAATGTCAACCCCGCCCTTGAAAAGTTCCGTCTCGGAACGCCAAGGGCAAGAACTTTTCAAGGGCGGGGTTGACTCCGTTAGGAACAGCCAGGACAGCGGGATTACAAGACTATTTCGCGATGGGTGGTGCAACAGAGCGCTATGGCCAGAGCATCAGCGGCATCATCCGGACGGATATCCTCTGTAAGTTTAAGGATCATCTTTACCATAGTCTGAATTTGTTTTTTTTCAGCCCGGCCGTAGTTGGTAATGGACTGTTTTACCTGAAGAGGAGTGAATTCGTATATCGGCAGATTAGCAATCTCAAGGGCGTATAATATGGCGCCTCTCATCTGGCTGACCGAGATGATAGTTTTTTGGTTTTTAAAAAAGAACAGCTTCTCTATCGCGGCCGCGCCGGGCCGGTACTTTTTTATTATTTTTGAAACCTGGGCAACGGTATTTTTATAAATACCCGCACCCTTGCCGGCGTCAATTACGCCATAATCCAAACAGCGCATATTGTTGCGATCAAATTCAATAAGACCGAAGCCTATGCGAGTTGTACCAGGATCTATCCCAAGAATTATCATGGATGCGCAAGTAGCCTTTTAAACTAAGTATTCTGCATATTTGACACTATATCCTCTACTTCGTCTTGGTCGTCGAGGGCCTCAAATAGTTTTGTTGCCAGATTCTTTGTAGGTTCATCAAGTAATATCGGCGGTTGGTCGAACATCCAGGAGATACTTCCGGGAGGGACCATCTTACTGTCATTGTCAGAGAGGATATTCTTTATGTCGCTTATAGTCCGGTTTCTGTTATCGGTTATAGCCTTAATGCGTACAGCTATTCCTTCCGGTCCGATAGCGTCTATAGACAGCTCTTCTAACTGGGCCGCGGATTTATCGGAGACCTTTTTTATAGCCCGTTCAATATTAGCGCTGGGCATGTTTGCCGCCCGAGCCTGCTCGATGGCCTGAGCCAATGAAGAATTTGCTTTGGAGTCTAAGCCCTTTCTTGCGGCCAGAGTGATGACCTTAGAAAGCTTAGAGAATATCTGCCCGCGTTTTTTATCGGTTAACTCCTTTTTATGCTTTATTTGGCTCCAGCGGCTATGCCCACTCATATAGATGTAGTTAATATGTTTTATACCAACGATTATCTTTTCGAAAATTATATTTAATATTTCTAGTATTTACATTCTTCGCTACTAACAGCATGTCCTTGATCCTTTTTCTATGTTTAAGATAAGGTTTTAAGAGTTTAATTAGGGCCAACAAAGAGTTCTTTCTATGGATTGTAAAAATGTAGGCATCTTTGTTATTTCTTATACCTCGATAGTCAATAGAGCCGGCAGCCCTAAATTTATTTGGTTTTTTGGAGAGTATTTCTAGTTTGTTCAAGTTCCTCCATATAGAAAAAAGAATGTTTTTATCTTGGGATTTAAGACTTAATATGCCATTACCACTGCATATACAAAATGTGCCCTCAGCGTCAATATAGCCAGCTATAAATGGAATAATATACTCTTTTTTTGACAATATCCACTTTTTTACAACATCTTTTTTCTCGAGCAAAAAGGTGAATGAGTTATTTACAAAAGCTCGTATGTGTACGGCTCCATTTTTGTCACGGTTGTTTCTTTTAACATGACCATATTTGGAAAATAAAGCCTCCACTAGCACCAACCTTTTTGTTTCTTCAAAAACCCTGATAAAACAAGGGTTTTCTAGTTTTTGTTGAGAGTCTTGTTGAGGAGTTTAAGATTTACCCAGCCCTTTGGGAATACCCCGCGGTTAAATGGCTGGGCTTACTAAAATAACACACAGCGATAGATAAAAATCAAAGATCCAGCAGGTTTTTATCTAATCCCAGATGTCTGATACCACCTGAGGTAATGACCCGCCCCTTAGGTGTTCGGGCCATAAAACCTATCTGAAGGAGATAAGGCTCGTAGACATCTTCGATAGTGCTTTCTTCTTCAGATATCGAGGCGGCTATTGATTTCAGTCCTACAGGGCCGCCACCGAACTTAGTGACTATAGCGTGCAGTATCTCCCTGTCTGTCTTTTCAAGGCCCTTGTCGTCTATTTCCAGCATACTCAGGGCACGCTTAGCCGTCTCCCCATCTATAGTAGTATTGTTATTTGTCATTTGGCTATAATCGCGAACCCGCTTTAAAAGACGGTTGGCTACCCGGGGAGTAAATCTTGAGGCTTGGGAGATAATACCTAAGCCATCACTATTAATATCTATTTTCAGAAGTTTGGCTGACCTGGCGACTATTTTTTCAATGTCTTTATTGGTATAAAAATCCAGACGGAAATTCACGCCGAACCTTGACCTGAAAGGGGAGGAAAGCATGGATATCTTGGTGGTAGCAGCGATGAGAGTAAACCTGGGCAGGTCTATCTGGAGTGTTTTAGCTGAGTTACCTTTGCCGATAACGATATCAAGTTTAAAGTTTTCCATCGCCGGATAGATGACTTCTTCGACCATCTTGTTCAAGCGATGGACCTCGTCTATAAATATAATATCGCCGTCATTTAGGCCGGTAAGTATAGAGCCGACATCGCCGGCTTTTTCAAGGGCCGTCCCGGAGGTTATTTTGAGATTGGCGCCAAGCTCCTTGGCGATAAGATAGGCGAGAGTGGTTTTGCCAAGACCCGAGGGGCCATGAAGAAGGAGGTGCTCAACGGGCTCCTTTCTTTTTTGAGCCGCTCCGATAAGTATCTTAAGATTCTCTTTTATTTTATCCTGGCCTATATACTCGTCAAAACTCGAAGGCCGTAAGGTCCTGTCTAATACCTGGTCATCGAGATTTGTTTTTTGGGTTAAACTTGAGTGCTTGACATTCATTTTAATTTAGATTAAAATATGGCGTAATCATGAGATGACCTCTGTTCCAAAATATAGCTATATATCTGGTAAAAGACCGGTTTGATCTGTAGGCAATTGGGTAGGTGTTGATACGCAGACCCATTAGGGATACTATCTTAGTTTGGATAGTTTGGTTTCGACTGGACTACTCCTCGGAATTATCCTATCCCGCGTTTTGTAAATTCGGGCTATTGCCTACAGATCAAACCGGTCTTTTTTATTGCATAACGCTAACCAAAAACTCTCTCTATCTCTTCGGTAGATGTGATACCTTGAAGCAACTTTAAGCAAGCATCCTGAAGCATGGTAATCATACCCTCGCTGACCAGAAGGTCATTAATGTCAGAGATTATAAATGACCCGGTCATAAGTTTTTTCTCAAAATCTTTGGATACTCTAAAACCCTCAAAAGCGGCAATTCTCCCTATGTAGCCGATACTATTGCACTTAATGCATTTATCCGGGTAATAAATTTTTAGAGAAGAATCCAGCGGAGGCAGCTTGAATTTTTCTCTGACAGGCCCCAGGACGGTCTTTATTTTTTCCAGATCATCAGCGGTAGGATTTTTTAAAACCTTGCAATTATCGCAAAGTTTTCTTATTAATCTCTGAGAAATTACAAGGTTTAAGGCGGGAGCGATTACCTCAGGCTTAATATGGAGGTCTATAAGGCGGGGGATAGCGCCGGCGGCATTATTGGCATGGATAGTAGTAAGGACCAAGTGGCCGGTAAGACTTGCGTTCAGAGATATATCTGCTGTTTCGGCGTCTCTTATTTCTCCGACCAAAATAACATCAGGATTTTGACGCATGATTATCTTTAAGCCATTAGCGAAAGTATAGCCTTTTGATGCATCAACCTGGCTCTGGGATATGCCGGTTATATGATACTCGATAGGGTCTTCGATGGTCAGTATTTTATTACGGGAAGAATTTATAAAGTTTACCAGGGCATATAAGGTGGTTGTTTTGCCTGCTCCGGTTGGTCCGCTGACCAGAACTGTTCCGGTATTTTTCTTCAGTTGTAATTTGACGAATTCTTCAAAATCTTTGCGCAAACCGAGATCCTCCAAAGAACCCTTAACATTTATAGGGTCTAAGATACGCATAACCACCGTTTCTCCAAACTCGCTTGGAAGAATAGATATTCTAAGGTCGATATTCGTGTTCTTTTGCCTGACACTGAACCTGCCTTCTTGGGGGCCATGGATATTAAGTTTCAGCTTCGAAAGTATCTTTATCCTATTAAGTATTTTCCCGTAATAGGCAGTTTCAATAGATGACACATCATAAAGAATGCCGTCTAGCCGATAGCGCAGCCTTGCATTGGTTCTCTCCGGTTCGAAATGAATATCTGAGGCCCGGGTTTTTAAGGCGCCGGCCATTAATATTTCCAAAAGCTTAGTAACGGAAACATTCACTATCTTTAATTTGAGGTCATTTAGATCCCGTATCTCGCTCTGAAGCCTTATTAGCTCCTGTTCGTCGAGCTCTATGGCGCCTACTTCAAATATCTTAGGCTTGTTTGATTGTTTGTACCTATCCCAGATCCTTTCCAGGGCTTCGGGGGTAGTTATCATCATTTCTAAGACAAAATTCATCCCCTTGAGGAGCTCCAGGGTTTTTTTAGTTTCCTGGTTATCGGGGTCTGTAAGAGCAACAAAGAGCTTCGGGGGCGATTTGTAGAGGATGACCAAATGGGATCTTCTGGCCGTTTCCTCATTGATTATATTAAGAGAGTCGGAGTCGACAGGCACTCCTTTAAGGCTTGAAAACGGTAAATTAAACTTACCGGCTAAAGATCTGTACTCATTTTCAGCTTGTTTGAACTGTATCTCTCTAAGTTTCTTTTCTAGCGCGTCTTCTTTTGTCTTGCTTGGTTTTTGTGAGGGCATTTATTGATGGGAGGACTAGTTTAATTTTAATTGAGCGGTTGTTAAAAAATATTGTCACCCCGACGCAGTAACATACACCGTATGGAGCCAAGATAGCTAACCTGGTCTTTTTGTAAACCCTGCCCTTGAATGTTCACTTCAATATCTAAGGGTCATTAACCTTTTAACTCTTTTCAAGGGCGGGGTAAAGATTGAAATGTGTGGATAACCCCGTATATCAGCTTCCGATTGCCTTCTAATTTTTCAAAGTTAAATAGGGCATAAAACTACTCAGGTATTTCTCATTCTTTCATCATATTCCAACGGACGGCTGAAAAATATTCGGAAGCTGTATTACGGGGATAACCCCGTACCCAATAAGTATAACATAAAATAGACTTGACTTTAGGCTAACTATTTGTTAACATTGTCTATATTGAAGATTGGACAGTCCGCAGATTGCGGACTTCTTGTTTAATAATGTAAAATATAGCCCTCCTTCGCTAAAGCTCCTACTTCGATAAATCTTCGTAGGACAAGTACGAAAAAGCACCTCGTCTTGTCCTTCGTAGTCTTGACGAAGAAGGAAGCTATGGAAGGAGCGAAGAAGTGGATACAAAGCAATTTTTATCAGCGATAAAACAAATTTCTGAAGAAAAGGGTATATCAGAAAAGAGCGTCCTGGAAACAATTGAGGCGGCTATTGCAGCTGCATATAAGAGGGATTACGGCAAAAAAGGCCAGATAATAAAGGCTAAACTTGATATGGAATCAGGTAAGCTTGAAATGACCCAGATAAGCTTCGTGGTAGAAGGAGTGGATGAGGAAGAGTACATAACCGGAAAGCTGCCGGCCAAAATCTATGAAGAAAAGCCGGATGCCCAGGACTTAGAAGGTATGGGCAGAAGAAGGGACAGAGGAGGCGAAAGAGAGGAAGTGTTAGAAACAAAAGAAGGTGAGCTAAAGATAAAGTTTAATCCCGAAAAACATATTCTTCTCGAGGATGCCAAAAAGAAAAATAAAAAGGTTAAAGTCGGCGATGAGATAGTCACTAAACTGGAAACCCAGACCGATTTTGGGCGAATCGCCGCTCAGACCGCTAAGCAAGTGATAATCCAGAGGCTTAGAGAGGCTGAAAGAGATGCCATTTTCATTGAATTTAAAGACAAAGAGGGGGAATTAATAAGTGGAGTTGTCCAGCGGAAAGAGGGCCTACTTGTTTTTGTCGATTTAGGCAAAACTAACGGTCTCTTGGTCCCGGTTGAACAAATACCCACAGACAACTATAGGATTAGCCAAAGATTTAGATTTCTCATTCTTAGGGTAGAGGAAACCCCGAGAGGACCGATGATACTACTTTCAAGAGCCCATCCCAAATTAGTTATCGAGCTGTTCCGAGTTGAGGTGCCGGAGATAGATAGTGGAACAGTTGAAGTGAAGGCTATCGCCAGAGAATCTGGCTCGAGAACGAAGATTGCCGTCAGTTCAAAGGAAGAAGGCGTCGACCCGATAGGCTCTCTTGTGGGCCAGAAAGGGGTTAGGGTTCAGACCGTTATTAATGAGCTTTCCGGTGAAAAGATAGATATAATATTGTGGAGCGATAAGCCCAAAGATTTCA
>OBEQ011990012.1_pt1 | contig 18961 bp, 13 predicted proteins | sample 1670901 | NCBI WGS metagenome assembly OBEQ01 (sample SAMEA104232315, study PRJEB22302) | groundwater metagenome | biome: forest; feature: aquifer; material: groundwater | place: USA | collected 2011-08-07 | depth 5.4 m
GTTCCCGCCGCCCCGCAAATCGCTTCGCAAAATATCCGCAGTGCGGCAGTCATAAACGCTCATCAGGTCCCGATAAATTTCGGAAAGCGGACGATCCATGATTTCCAGGACGTGCCGCGCCTGACGCCATCCCGTTCCCAGTTCGAATCGGCGTGTCCATTGTGACAGCATTCGCACCGCACCGGAGGCGATCCTCGAACGTTTCTTCATCTGGGCCACGAAAAGCATCATCAAATAACGCTTCTGATACCAGCCAAAGAGTTCGTCCCCCCCATCCCCACTCAGGACGGTCTTGACATGCCGGGACGCCATCTGGGCCAGATAAAAAGTAGGGATCGCGGATGAATCGCCGAAAGGCTCATCGTAATGCCAGACCAGCCGGGGAAGGATATCCAGGGCGCTGGCCCGGACGGTCTCTTTATGATGCAGGGTGCCGTACTGTTTTGCCGCCGCGCGCGCGTAGCGGGATTCGGAATATTTTTGCTCCTCGAAATCGATCGAGAACGTCTTGAGCGGCTGGGAATGCCTGCGCGACATGAAATAGAGCAGGGTGCTCGAATCGAACCCGCCGCTTAAAAATAACCCCGCCTTACCAAGAGCGGGATGGGTTCTCCGGCGTACGGCTTTTTTAAACGCGTCCGCCAAATGCCCCACCAATGGTTCGCTATCCCGCGATGGCTCCTCAATAAGGTATTGAGGCTTCCAGTATTCACGCGCATCCAATACCGTATTTTCTCCCAAAAACGAGAATGTGTGATGAGTGGAAGGGGCTAACTGGCAGATCTCCTGATAGTAGGTGTAGGGATGCACGGAAGAACCCGTGCCGATAAATTCCGCAACCGTCGAAAAATCCAACGCAACCGGTCGTCCTTGCCTCCGAAGAGCGGCTGCCAAAACGTCCGGATGGGTGCATGCCACAAAAGGCTCGTTCCGGGAACAATAAACGGGGTAGATCCCCATTCGATCCGTGATCAAATGTAATTTCTGCTGGCGAGGATCATTGATAATGACGCAAAATGCGCCGTTTAAACACTCCTCGATACGAGAAGCGTTATCGAGCCATCGCTCCAAGATTAATTTGCATGCCCTTCCGCCGTCAAAAGGCAGACCGTTTGCCCGCATCCAATCCTCAGCCTCAAATGCGACCCGCCCTCCCAAAGCCACTCCGACCCCTGTTTGGTCGTCATGGGCCGGTCCCCATAAATCCATGGAGTCCACACGCGTGACAATCAAGCGGGTCTTTTTAAGTTTGATAATTCTGTTTTGGGTTTTGGGAGTGAAAGAAAGCGCCTGGGCAATATTTTCAGAATTATTGTCACCGCTGAATGAAAGGTGGAAACCGCTCATTCGATCATCCGTTTATAAATCGTGTAGGCCCAGCGTCTGGACCAATGACAATGAGGGTTAGTCAATTTCGGGATGTTTTGCCACTCCCCGATACTTTCCTCATCTTTGAGCCATTGTTCCACCGGCACTGAAAAACCCGTTTTCTTCCGCTTAACGACTTCCTCCGGCAGCCGGTTTCCCACGCTGTCGGCCAAAAACCTTTTTCTGTTTTGTGATCCTACGGAAACCAGAAGGGGCGCCAGCGCCTTGAGCAATTCTGAATCCACCCAAGGCGTGCGAATTTCGAGTGAATGCGCCATTCCGGCCCAATCCGCATCACGGAGCAGCTGATTGCGCATGTAAAAAGACGATTCGAGAGTAGCCACGCGGGCAAACGGTGTTTTAGGATCAGGCTCCAAGGTATCGGCGATGAGTTTCTGCAGTTTCAGACGTTTGAGGCTTTCGTGAAGCAACTCGTCTTTCAACACTCCTTTTAATTCCCACGGCATAAAAATTCCCCGCCTTAAGAAATAAGCTCCTTCATAATCTCCGCCATATTTGAATACGCCGGAAATCTTCGGATAGGGCAAACCCAACAGAAAGTGGGCTGTGGAATACAAGTATCTCCATGCGTCCGGGACAAAAGGGATTTTTGAAACAATCGCCGAGGCCTTGACGATTTTAGGAATGTCTGTGAAGGACGGGTAGCCTCCGAAAAGCTCGTCACCTCCCAATCCTGATAAAACCACTTTGAGACCCATTTCTTTGGCCGCCAAACTTACAAAATAAGCGTTGATGCCGTCCGTGCTGGGCTGGTCCATGCTTTCAAGAAAGCGTTCCATTCCCCTTTTGAATTCAGGCTTTGATAAAACTCTCGCGTGGTGTTGGACACCGTAACGCGCGGTTGTCATTCGAGCCAGCGGAAGCTCGTTTCGTTCATCCCCCTCGAATTCTTCAAAGGCCAGCGTCACGGCACGGAGCTCTTTTCTATCTTCTGAAGCGAGCGCTAAAATGGCATTTGAATCAATCCCCGCGGATAAAAACAGGCCCGCCGGAACATCGGCCACTAGATGATAATGAACGGATTTCTTTAACGCCTCTCTTATGTTTTTTAATAGATCCTCCCCGCTCCATGCCTGTTTATTCTCTGCAGCCTCCAAGTAAACCCTGGCGATAGAGAAATACTTCTTAGGCAGCGAAGGCCCTGTTTCGTCGATCCACATAAAGCTGCCTGCGGGAAGCTGACGAATTTCTTGAAAAGTTGTGAAGGGTTCCGGCACGCTTCCCGTGAGAAAAAATCCCACAATCCCGGCTGGTTCTGCGTTTTTTGAAACCCTTTTACTTTGAAGTAAAGCCTTCACTTGTGAAGCAACACGCACCGTCCAGCCATCATCTGCATAATACAAAGGTTTTATTCCGTAAGGGTCGCGGGCAAGAAATAATGCCCGCCGTTTGTTATCCCAAATGGCAAACGCGAACATGCCGCGCAAGTCATGCACCATGGTTTCCCCTTTTTCCGCATATAAATGAAGCAAAACTTCGGTGTCCGAACGGGATTTAAAAATGCGTCCTTTCTTTTCCAAATCCGATCGGAGCTCATGGTAATTATAAATTTCACCGTTAAAGCTCACGGCTAAACTTTCATCAGAGTTTTTCATCGGCTGCGCGCCATTTTGAGATAAATCGATAATGGCAAGACGCCGGTGCCCCAAGGCCACGCGCCGGTCTTTTGAGACCCATTCTCCAAAACCATCAGGACCACGGACTGTCATCGAATCGCGAATTTGCCGCAGTTCCTCCAAGTCAACCCCGGGGGCCGCGTAGTGATATGAATAAACAACCGCTAGACCACACATAAACTATTCGAGCGCCTGCAAGTTCCAATAAGTGTGAAAACGGCCTTTTTTTAGCATCAATTCTTGGAAATTACCCTGTTCTATCACCTCACCTTTTTCTATTACCACAATGTTGTCCGCGCGGCGAATAGTCGTCAACCGATGAGCCACGGCGATTACGGTGCGCCCTTTCATAAGAAAATCCATCGCCTCTTGTATGCGTTTTTCTGTTTCCACATCCAAGGAACTTGTAGCTTCATCAAATATAAAAATTTCTGGGTTTTTAAGCAGGGCCCTGGCCAATGCGATCCTTTGTTTCTCGCCCCCCGATAGGCGTACGCCTCTGTCACCCACTCTCGTGTCGTACCCTTGGGGTAAACTCATGATAAATTCATAAAGATAAGTTTTCTTAACCGCTTCATCCAAAAAATCAGAGGAGATTTCTTTCTCCAACCCGTAGGTTATATTCTCTCTTATGCTCATGTTTAAAATCGCCGGATCCTGCTCCACGAAAGCTATTTTTCGCCGCAGAGATTTCAACTCAAATTTTCTGATATCGGTGTCGTCAATAAGCAATTCACCCGAGCAAAGATCGTAAAAACGGGGTATTAAACTAATCAAGGTCGTTTTGCCGGCCCCCGTGTGGCCCACGAGTGCCGTCATCTTTCCTTTTTTAAAAACCAGGTTTACGTTTTTTAGTATTTCCCGGTCATGGTGTTTAAATCTTGCGTTCCGCAGTTCGATCGAATTATGAAAACCCGTGAAATTCAGGTGTCCACCCTTGATAAACTGCTTATCTTTGTCGTCAAAAATCCACAATATTCTTTGAAGCGGCACAAGCGCTCTCGAGAAGTCAATAAAAGACATATTCGCGGCACTTACAGATGCGGTAAAGCGCCTGAGAACGATAAAAAACGATAAAAAAGCCGTCATCCCCTGGATTTGACCCCTAAGAAGTACAAATGCGCAGACCGTGAATAAAACCGCAATGGCAATGGTCATGGTAATTTCTTGCATATGCGGTGCGAAAAAAAGTTTTTTCCATATGCTGAATAAGGCTCCGCGATTGACGCGGCTCAAGGAACTAAAATTTTGGTTCTCCCTGCCCTCACAGGAATACGACCGTATGAGAGACATATTGCTTAAGGATTCGTATAATTGCACGGTCATCTGTTGATTGATGTTAAACCGACGCAGTGAAGAAGCCATAATTTTATCCGTTATCGCTTTCGTCAAGAAGGGCTGCCAAGGCAAAATAAGAAGCGATATCAAGGTCAATTTCCAGGAAACCATGCAAAGAAGGCACATATAAACAACCACCATGAGGCTGTATTGCACAAAGGTGTGTAAGTGATGAAAAAGGTCGCACGTTAAATCAACTTCCGTAATAACCAGTTCACTCAAGTTTCCGATTTTATTGTTATCAAAAAAAACCTTGCTAAAACTAAGGTATCGCTCAAATAATTTTGACCTTAAAATATGCTCGCTATCGCGCGTTATTTTAGAAATGATCAATTCGCTTATGTATACAAAAAAATTCTTTATACAAACAGCCCCCACTATCCCGAGGATTAAAAACATGTAAATGTCTCGGAGGCGCAAGTTGGGAATCGCTTTTATGACATAGCCCACAAAAGGCAACTTAAACAGAGATGAGAAATTACCCCTGTTGACCGTCATATTCATTAATGGAATTATAAGTCCTATGCCAATGCCTTCAAGAATTGAGGCTGTAAACAGCAGCGCCAGTGATATCAAAAAAAGTCTCAACCGGGGCCTCGTCAATAGCAGCAAGGAGTTTATATTTCGTAAGTGCGTAAGAAAACCTGTTTTCATATGGAATTGTTCTTCTTTGAGTTTCGCATCTACAGCTCCGCCCTCTCAGTCCCATCACAAGTGACAAGGCCTACGAGGGTTGTTAAAATCAGGTAAAACTAAACTTTTTCGACCAGGCACGAATCCACTTCCATAGACACCGACGCCATTAAAGCATCAATGGAAATGACGAGCCTGCACCGCTTATCATTCTTGCGCAGGATGTAACCTTCCATCCCTTTAAAAATTCCGGATTTGACAAACACACGGTCCCCTGGGTTGAGATACGGAAACGGGTCCAGCGCGATATTATTTTGAACGGCGTTTCGAAGCGATGAAATGACGTTTTCTTGGATCGGGACAAGACGGCTGCCGGCGCCTACAAACTTCACGGCGCCTTTGGTTTTGAGCACTTCCCCTGTATTTAGGAAATGGGTTCTAACAAAAATATAGCTTTTAAAAAGAGGTTCCTCGACAGTGACAGTTCTGTCCGACCAGCGGCGTTTGATGCTTCGAAGGGGGAGAAAAGACTCGATGCGCCGTTTTTGAAGTTCGCAGTCTATAAACTTCTCATGCCGGCTCTTGGTGTAGAGCGCGTACCAATGAAGTTCCGCTAAAAATTTGGGTGATGGATTTTGCATAATAATACTTACTTTTACTTAAATTATTATATCATATATTTAAGTAAAAGCAAGCATTAGTATATAATTTTAACTACTGGTTTTAAACCAATCAGGCATCTCGCCGATACCCGCTTTGGCTGATGGAAGGGAGGACAAAAACATATGACTAGACGCCCTTTGGAAGGGTTGACATCCGCCGACGCTTCCCATTCAAAGTTCCCACAAGGACCGCTATTTTTGGGAGTAATAATTTTTGTAATGGCTAAAATATTTATACCGATACCCCTCTTTCTCGTAATCCGCACGGTTGATCACGGCGCCGATAAAGGGATGGCCTATCGATTCAAATTTTTCCACGATGGATTTCACAACTTTCTTTTGGACCATGCCGGCGCCGCAAATCAACACACAGGCGTGCATGTGTTTGGCCACGATAAGGCCGTCGGGAATGTAAAGAACAGGCGGTACATCGATCACCACCTTGTCAAACAGGCCCGAGACACCTTCCAAGAAAGCCTGAAAACGATCGGATGAAAGAAGTTCGGAAGGGTTGAGTGTCTTGTTGCCGCCCACCACGATGCTGAGGGTGCTTCCCGGTACTTGGCGAATGACCTCAGGTAAATCCGCGCTCCCTACCAAAAAATCAGTCAAGCCCTTATCTTTTTTTAAACCAAGATAGCTGTGCAGAAACGGCCTTCGCAAATCTCCGTCGACAAGCAGCACTTTTTTGCCAAGCGTCGACAACGATAGCGCCAAGAGTATCGATACGGTGGTCTTGCCTTCGTTGGGGACCGCACTGGTTAAGAGGATGAGCTTTGATTTTTCGTAGGGCGTTGAAAAAAGAATATGGGTTCTGACGCTCGCGACCGCGTCCGACAAAATAGAATTCTTATGCCAGACATCTATCAAAGAGGGTGAATTTGTAGTAAAAGCTGCTTGTCTTTTTTTTTTCAAAAATTCCTTTGCGAACGGGATATACCCTAGAAAAGGAACGTGAATGCTGCGATGGAAATCCCTCTCGGTCCTGATTCTTTGGTTTACATATTCAAATAATATGACGCCCAAAACGCTTAAGAAAAAACCCAAAAATGTATTGAAAAACACCCCTTTAAAACGCTTGGGCGAAGAAGGGCTTCGCGGTATGGTTGCTTCTTCCAGAATCTTCACGTTTGTGGCGCCGATATTCTCTTTCAGACTTGCTTTAATGTTATTCAGTATTCTGCTTGTGCGGCTTTGTATTTCATTGTCCATATAATTCAATTTATCATTCAGCTCCTTCATGATCGGGTGCTGGGGTTTGTAGCGCTGGGACATTTCCTGTATCTGACTTTCAATCTCGATCTTGGCGATCCTCATCTTCTGAATGGCCGGGTCACTGCCAACGCTTGCAAGAGAATTGGCATATTCTTTTTTGTTGAATCCCTCAAGCGGAGCAGCGACGTTATTAGCTCCCACCGCCGTATCGGTGTCTTCGGGGATCCATTGCAAAATCTGTCTCGCCATGAAAAGATTTTCATTGGCACTTTCTTTTACGTAAACCTCGGCATATTTATTGGCAACCTTGGCCGCCATTTCAGGATTCCGGTGAGTGACAGAAAGCTTAAGGATACGAGTCTTTATAAGACGCATCGCCTGAAGATTGTAATCGGATGTGCCAATCTCGGATTCCACCGTAGAGGCGATCTTGCGGCCCGTCAAAATCGCGATCTGCGTGCCATAATAATCGTCCTCTCCCCTGAAGGCCGACATCGTAATCTCCTGATAAGAAGTCCGTGGATTATCCATCTTTTCAACAAGAATCTTGACATTAGCCGTATAAAGATCAGGCAGTGTCGAATAATAAATCACCGAACACACCGCCACGAGCCCCGTGACAGCCAGGATCACCCAGAGATTGTTGATGAAGATCTGCAGATATTCGGAAAAGTCGTTCGTTGACGGCTCTTCCTCAAGCGGCAGATTTTGTTTTAGGGAGCTGGTTTCTGGCATAACTTGTTATTTAGAAAAAGGACTCGGGAACAAAAACGAGATCCTCCGCTTCCAATTTTACGTCCTCCGTTTTCCCGTCTAAGATCGCGTCCACATTCACGTACATCGTAAACCGTTTCTTATCCTTGCCAACCCTCACAATCTTCACGCTGTTAGGAGCCGCCAAATTCGTAAACCCGCCGGCCTGGGAGATCAGCCGGATCAGCGTAAGATCCGGAGTCAGGCTGTAATTCCCAGGTTTGACGATTTGCCCTAAAATAGACACGGACATGCCCATATTTTCGTCCTTGTCAACAAAGATCATATCGCCCGAAGCCAGCTCAAGATCCTGCGCTTCCCCTCGCATGACTTTCGACACGTCCACTTGCATCGGTGTTTTTTTGCCACCAATATCCCTTACAACCTTGACGTTGTTTGAAGCCGCTTGGACCGTAAATCCGCCGACCTGTGAAATAAGGTGCACGAGCGTCAAACCGGGAGTGAGCGTATAATTGCCCGGTTTAGCGACCTGCCCCAGAACCACGATAGACTTATTGGAGCTTTCCACAAACTCAATGTCAATCTTCGGGTCCACAAGAAAATCCTTACCCAGTTTTTCAACCAACAGGCTCTTCAAACCTTCAAGCGAAAGACCTTCAACATAAACATCGCCTAAAATCGGATAGCTGATCGAACCGGAAGCATTCACGGTGAAAATTCCCGATATATCTTTTTCGCGGTAAACCTGTATATCCAGCTTGTCTCCAAAATGAATGAGATTGGGCCCTGCCTTTGCGCTCTTTTGCGGCGGAGCTTCCGTGGGCGCTGCATCCAGCGCCCAAGACGGTGTTTGGGCAAGTGCCAAAACAAAAATTAAAAAGATAAAGCTGTATGGTCTCCGCATGACTCTTTAAAACCTTAGGCTTCCAGTTGCCGTAAGGCGCTGGTCGTCATATTGAAAGCCCTTGAAGGTTCCGCCGTGGTTAAAATATTTGTAGCCAATAAAAAACTCAACGAAAGGCCTTGGATGCCAATTCAGGTTCAAATTCCACTCGTAGAAATGGGTTTCTTCCGGCCGTGTAAAAGTAAGCGTGGAATTTTCAGGATCGACCTTCGTAAAGAGCCCTTGTCTGGAATTAAACCCGGCACTCGCGCCGCCGTCGAGCGTAAGATGGGGGTATAAAAACCAGGTGAGGTTGAGCCCGAAAAATTCCACCTCTTGGGACGTAGACCGGCTGCCTTGGATACTAAAATCCTCCTGAGTATCTCTAGAATAGGACACCGTGCCCGCAATCTTGGGTAAAAATCTCCTCGATACCGCCGCACGAAAGGTATAACCCTCAAAATTTCCAAGTGAAGTCTCATTGTATTTCCGGGTTTTGTAGCCAAGACTGGCGCTCAAGCCGGTTTTAGGGGTGATCTTGCCCGCCACTCCCACGGTCGTGCTCATGGCTTTTGATGCAAAACCGCCGCCTTGAAAAAAATCGACGATCTCAAAACCGTATTTGGCGAAAACGCTTGTTTTGGGTGTGATCTGATAAAAAAGTCCCGGCGTAAAAATATGCGTTTGAGAGCTGAACGAATTGGCGGCTAATGAGTTGCCCGAGACCGGGAAGTAAAAAATCTTATAATTCCAATCAAAATCAAAACTTGTTTTGGGCGTGATTTTATAATTTATCTCCATGTTCGCGTCATCGGTGTAAGTGATGACTTTCGAGGTTTCGGCCGCTTTCAATTCCGTGCGTTCACCAATAGCATAGGCGGTGTTGGGCTCAAAAACGTTGGAGACATTGATGGACAACTTGTCGGTCTTGTATTCCATCTTCGTGGTGTTCTTCTGGTTCGGACGGCTCAACTTCTGATCTTCGACATAATCGACGTAGGACAGCGTGTAAAAATTTTCAATATAACTTTTGTGACCCTTGCGTCTCACGCCAAGGGTCGGCGAATAGGTGTAAAAAATATCATCTTTGGGGTCATTGCGGCTGCTGAAGATGTTGGAGTCATAAGTAAACCCTACCGAAATATCCTTTTTGAACTGCCAAGTATCCACCGTCGATAGTTGTTCGGTTAGCAAAGGCCCATAGGCTTCTCTTAAATGAAAATCCTCGGCAAAACGTGTCTCTTGATAGCCCGCGCTAAATGATTGATCCGCGCCGCTGAATGCGTCGATTCGCTCAGAAGCCTGGCTGTTTCGACTCATACAAATCATAAAAAGAATAGATATACAAAATCCATAATATTTTAACTTTTTAAGACAAAACAAGTTATAACAATCCCTCTGTCATTGTTAAGTCTCCTGACACATCTATCATAAGACACATAATTCTACAACATTTTTATCAGATTTTAAACAAAATATAATTAATTAAACTGGCCATTTACTTACTATGCTTTTTTATGCAAATCACCCCATAGCGACAGGATCAATCTTTCATCGAGCTCTGATAGCTTATAAGCTCCCCCGTTCAAATAGCGATGGTCCGCTTGAGTCAAAGGAATCGGTAAATTTTGAGCTTTTTTAAGCCAGCCCAATGCTTCCCGGCGCCACTTTGCTTTCATCCCATTTTGAGGGGCATTCTCGGAAGCCCTGAGATAAATACAGATAAGATATAAATAATAATCCCGGTCGTAAGGCGCCCACTCGACCGCCCGCGCCAATTCTTTGAGCCCTTGAGAAGTCCGTCCCAGTGTTATTTTCTCCCGTCCCAGCGCCATGAGATAATCCGGGAAGGTGGGCGCTTTTTCGACGGCGTGTTGATAGGCATGCATCGCCCTGAGAGGCCACAGCTTAAGATATTTTTGCTTTTCGGCTTTATCCCGGTACAAATTGCCCAGCATAAACCATATTTTTGGATTATCGGGAGAGAGCAGGGAGGCTTCTTTCAAGGCCTCCAAAGCATTCGGATCGCTTGGCGTTTTCTTGAAACGCGCGGTCCCAAGATCAAGAAAATAGCGGCCGCCCTTATTCAATAAAACTTCCGAGCGCCATTCTCGATAAGAATAAATAGCAAGACCGACAAAGAGCTGCAAAAATGCGGCAAACAAAATAAAGTGCATGGTTTTCTTGAAAGACGACTTGTCCGGCAGGTCATCCAATTGAATTTCCGGAGCGGCCACATACATCGTACCGCACCTCACAAAAAGAGCCACATAAAACACAAATAAAAGAGCTATCGCCGGTGTTTTTAAATAATAATCCACCGTCGAGAGCACCACGAGGAGCCCCATCGCGACAAACGATGAAAAGCCCATGATACGGCTCCAGCGTGAAGGGCTTTTTAAACATTTTTTGACACACAGGGCGGACCAAAAAATAAATGCCGGCAACCATAATAAAAAACCCACTATGCCGGTATCCGTCATCAGCTCAAGATAATCATCCAAAACATGAGGCTTGAAAAAAACAGCCGCCCCTGTGATTTGATAGGCCTTGGAAATCCACTGGTAAGTTCCAAGTCCCGTTCCGAAGAAAGGAAAATCTTTCAAAATACCCAGCGATTCTTTGCTGAAAATAAGCCTGGACTCTAGATTCTTGGGCAGTTCAGAAAAAGATTGAATATAGTGCATGGCCACGGACCGGGTCAGAAAAAAGGCGATAAATCCGAACGCCAAAAAAGAAAAAAAGAAAATAAAAAACCTTTTGCGAAATGCCCCAACCAAAAGATAACCCGTGAGAACCGCCAGTTGCACAACAAAGGCGGCCCTTGCGCCCGCATGAAACGCAGAAACCGTGATCGCCGCAAGAATCACCGACAAAAAAATACTGAGTACAAAAAAGACACTTGATTTAAGCTTGAGATGGGATTTTTCAAAGTAATAGACCAAAGAGCCTAGAAACAAGGGGCTGACCGCGACCAGATAACCGCCATAATGATTGGCGCTGATAAAGGATGAAAAAAAACTTTTTTCGTGTTCCACGAGATACCAGCCGTATATCTTATGAAAGCGCTCAATGCCGCTTAACTCCTGGTAGTAACCCAGCGCCACTAAAAACACCGTTTGGACCACCAAAATCGCGATGATAAAATGAACCCGCTCTCTCCTTTTCAAAAAATCCAGACAAAGCACGAAAAAAATAAAATAAAAGACAAGCTGCAAAAAGTTTTCTTGGGTTTCAAAACTTTGAATGGTGCCCGGTAGAATTTTTAAGAATACGTTTCTCCCTCCTTGCCATTGAAAAAATACATAAATAAGAAACAAAAAAAAGAATATTAAGGGAATTTTCAGGTCCTTGGCATCACTCAGTAAAGAACAATCCCTGAAAAGAAAAACCTTGATAAGGTAAATCAGGAATCCAGCAAGAATGAGAACCCGGATAATAAAGAGAGCCGTCGCGTCAACGCCGCCAATGAGAGGCGCCGGCAAAAGAATCAGGAGAAAGAAAAGGACAAATCTCGATTTATTGAGCGTTTCAAGAAAACTCATCCGTATCCATCACGGCGGGGTAGAAGGAGTGGAAGGCTCTTCTTCAGTGGAAAAAGCAGTGGAGGTTGCGTCTGTTTTACTTTCGGGCAAAGCATTTGCGGACCCCTTCGGATTTTCGGCTGTTTGAAATTCCTTGTCTTTGAGCGAAAGCTTAAATTCATACCAATCGGCCACCAAATCGTCCGGCACGTTGAATTCCCGGCCAAATCGGCCGACATCGAGGTGAACGCCCTTGCCTTCAAAAATGTCCCGGGCTTGACTGCCGGAATTTATGACATGCGCCGTCCCTTGGATAATTAATACATCCGACATCGTTTGGCATAAGCCTCCATTGCTTATGGAAAGAACTGAATTAGGCGTCCGAACCTGGAAAAAAGAGCCCCCTTCAGGATTTTTACAATACACAAAAATTTTGCCGCTTAATAACTTCACGCTGGGGTTGTCGCTCGGTGAAACACTGATACGGGAATCGGAAAACAGCCGAGTATAAGCTTGCATTTTTCCTTTCAATCCAAACAGACATGAAGAATCCCGGCCCGTAATCAACTCCGCTCCTTTTTCAACCTTGCCGCCCTTCACCGCCGGACGTGATTCGACGACGCCGGGAGCCTTTATTTTGACATCACCCTCGATAGAAACAATTTTCATCAGTTCTGCGGTTTGAGGCGCACCTAAAACCTCGCCGGCAAATGATAAAAAAAGAAACACTAAAAAAGAAATAAGTAGAAAATTGGGGAAAGCTATTGCGCCGGGTTTTCTAAAGAGACTCGAAGGATTCATGATGGCAGTTTAACATCAAACAACGTCGAGGTCAATTTACATGGATTATTGCGGGTCATAAAAAATTCCGAAAAAAACCCAAACGCCTTAAAAAACTGCCACTTGGCGTAAATAATCAAAAGCTGCAGTTTATCGGCCCATGATTTGGTTAAACCAAAAAGTTGGCTCTTATTTTTATTTTTTTCTTTGAAAATAAGAAAATCGCTTTTTCTTCCTGCTTCAGAGGCAAACTGAGTGATGAAATTTGGAAAAGGCGTTTTTAAAGATCGTGACAAAAAATTCATCCAGCCAATCAGTTCAGACTTTAAGGGATTTTTTTCAATCTGCGCGCGGAACCGGTCCCAGTCCAGTGTGTTTCCATGAACTCTCACCAGGGAGTCCGTATCCAGAAAATACCGCGAAAAACCTTGACCCTCTTTCACCATGAGAAACAAACAATAAAAAAGTTCATCTTCTTTGTTGAGGCACCAAAAATCCAAAGCGGCGCGCCTCGTTAAAACGGCCCTTTCAAAAAACGCGCGGCTGTCAATATGAAAAAGGTATTTCTCCTCATGCCAGGAAAAAAGACGGTAATGCAGGTCCACTCTCGGCTTATAAGGGCAGATGAACTCACATTCCTGCCCATAATTCACCATGACGCCGCGACGGATGGAAAACTTCGGTTCATAACCCAATTTTTTTAAAATGCCGCGGGACTTTTCAAAATCGCTTCCCTGAATAAAACAGTCAAGGTCCGATGCGGCCCGAAGGCCCTCTTCGGAATAAAAATCGGTCAGAAACGACGCTCCTTTGATCGGTACCATTTTGATATTTTCTGTTGAAAATAACCGCGCGATCTCAAAAAAATGCTCTTTCAGAATAACCGCATCTTTGACGGCCGCAAGCCAACCCTGCCGCAACGGGTCGAGCAGTCCGGCGGAAAACTTATCTTCGAGACGCTGTTTCTTGATGTTCGAGTAAAAAATAAGAGGCAGACGGCATTTCAAAGCGATCCGGGCCGCCTCTTCCCAATCATCAAGCATCAGGCCGGAGCTGTCCAAACAGGATAGATCCGGTTCTATAACCGTCAGAGCATAAAAAATTTCAACTGCGCGCGTTGTTTTTTTCATTTGTCAGTTTTTGCTTAGCGATCCTGCCATTCTTAGAATATACTATGTTTGAGGAGGTTCTGTGCATAAAAAAACGCCCGTTTGATCCCCCACACGGTCACTCAAGAGGGTTTGCTTTTAAATTATCTTTTCAACCATTTCCCAAAGCTCAAAAAAACAAAAATCCGCCAACTTTTAAAATTCGGTTCCGTAGCCGTGAACGGTCTCATCACCACAAGCCATAATCACCCTCTGCACGTCGGCGACACGGTCACTTTTTTATCCAAGGAATCCGCGCGAAGCGAACAAGCCAAACGCCGGCTTTCTTTTCCTATCCTTTATGAGGACGAGTTTCTGATCGTGATCGACAAGCCCGAAGGGCTCCTCACGATGGGCACCGAAAAAGACAAGATCCACACCGCCTATTATGAACTGACGCAGTATGTCAGAGAAAAAAGCATAAACGGCAGGGGCCGTGTGTTTATCGTCCACCGGCTTGACCGCGACGCATCGGGGGTTGTTGTGTTCGCTAAAGACGAGAAGACAAAAATATTTTTGCAGGAAAATTGGAACGAAGCGATCAAACGCTACTACGCGCTTGTCGAGGGAGTGCCGGCAAAGCCGTCGGGGAAAATAGAGAGTTATCTCACGGAGGATAAATTTAAGCGGGTCTACAGCACCCCTGAACGTTCCCGTGACGCCAAACACGCGGTCACGCTTTACAAAGTCCTGCGCGAATGCGGACCATACGCGCTTCTTGAGACCACGCTCGTCACGGGCCGCAAGAACCAGATCCGCGTACACCTGGCGGATCTGGGACACCCAATCGCCGGTGACGAAAAATACGGAAGCCGGACAAACCCTGCCGGAAGGCTGGGGCTTCACGCTTGTCTATTGGCGTTTAAACATCCCAACACGGGTGAGCCTAAGGTCTTCGAAAGCCCGCTGCCCGCCGCCTTTGCGAAAGTGGCGCGCTAATTCTTCTTACTTTCCTCTTTTCTGTTAAACAATCTAGAAAAAATGAAAAAATAATCTGTGACGCGCGTCACGTTCATTAAAACACATTTTTAATAGAATGTACGCTATTATTTGCTAAAATAATGGGCCAAACAAAAGGTCCAAAGTCTTGCGTCGTACAACCAAAAAGAAACCAAAAAACCATAACTTCCCGAGTATCATCAAAACCTTGGGTTCGCTCACCTTCGCTGTTTTTCTGATTGCCGCGCTGGCCGTCATTTTGATCCTCTCCACCTCATTCGAGTCGTTCTACGGCACGCCGTTCGCTCAAAAAATCTTTTACAATGCGGGCTGGTTCGATGTATTCCTCGGGCTTCTGGCCGTCAATATCCTGTGCTCGGCTCTTTCACGATTTCCCTATAAGAAAAAACATACGGGATTCCTTTTGACGCACGCGGGGATTTTAATTCTCTTGACCGGCGCTTTTATGTTCCGTCTTTGGGGCATCGAAGGACAGATGACCCTTTATGAAGGAGAGAAAAAAAACAGCATCCTCCAAAATACCTACGAACTCATCGTCCATGACCCTTCTCATCAGGTTCGCCGCTTTGATCTGGCAACGCGGCCCGGCCAAACCAAACGGCTGCTTTACGATTTGTCTGACAGTTCCCTGAAACTTTACCTGCACCGCGTGACCTCGGGCGCCCTTGTTAAGACAGAGATAGATGATTTGCCTTCCGCGCCGGTGAATCACGCGGTCAAGCTCACGCTGAAAAGCCAAATGGCCGGCCAAAACGAAACGCTGTGGCTTATCGAAAAAAATCCTCTGGATGCGGGCTCAAACAGCATCACGATGGGCCCGGCCAGAATAGAGCTCATGGAAAAACCCAGACAAGAGACAAAAAAAGAAGCGCCGCCCAATGATTCCAAAAGTCCGATGCTGCGTATTTATAAGAAAGACACCAATCTCGATCTGTCGATTGATCTTCAAAATATTCCCAAAGGCGACATTCCAATCGGCAAAAGCGGTCTTAAGGTCGCCAATCTCCTCTACTATCCCGATGCGAGAGTCCAACACAACAAACTTGTGAGCATTTCGAGCCAACCGAAAAATCCGGCGGTGGAATTTGATGTTTACGACACTAAAGGCGCGTCCGAACACACCGTTTACTTTTTGCTCTTTCCCGAATTCGAGTCGCTTCACGGCCGGGATTCGAAAAAAAGTTTCGATTTAAAAACAGAGTTGACGGCGCCCTCATTCTCTCCCGAGCAGAAAACGGGCCCTTCCCTGCTTCTTTTTTATTCTCCGGACGGACATTGGAGCTATGCTTCCCAATCTTCAAAAACCAAAACGGAAGGCGATCTTGAAGCCGGAAAAACCTACGCGACGGGATGGATGGATTTTTCTTTCCGCGTTGAAAAACTCTTCGATCATGCCGCAGTCTCGGAGATCGTTGAAGAGGCCGAAAACGGGGCCAAGGGCCAAATTGCCGCTGAAATTTCTCTCGTTGAAAATGGCAAAACATTTTTTAAAAACTGGGTTTTGGAAAATTCTCCGAAAACGTTCGAGGGTCCTACTGGCCTGGTGATCATAGCCCTGCGGCCTAAAACAGCCACCGTTCCTTTTTCACTTGAGCTTAAAGATTTCAGAAAAATCGATTACCCCGGCACCCAGCAGGCCTTGTCCTATGAAAGCGACGTGACGCTGCATGACCCGAAAGAAAATCTCTCCATCAGCAAAACAATACGCATGAACAAACCGCTGGACTACGCGGGATACCGCATATTCCAGTCGTCGTACATACAGGACAATTCCGGAGAAGCCTCTATTTTCACGGTGGCTAAAAATCCCGGGATCATTTTTATTTACACGGGCGCGTGCGTGATATTCTTGGGGATATTCCTGGTTTTCTTTGTGCCGCCTTTTTCATCACTGATAAGAGAGGACTAAAATGAGGCTCAACCGATTTCTGACATTCGCGCTGCTCGCCGTATCGGCCGCGATGTTTTTGACTTCCTGCGAAAAAAAACCGTCTGCGGCGGACGCCGCGAAATTCATTCCGATACAGCACAACGGCCAAGTCAAATCCTTCGATTCCTTCTCGCGGCAAACGGTTGAGCTGATCACGGGAAAAGAAACCTGGCAGCATCAATCCGCCGTTTCCGTCATTTTAGAAGTCCTCCGGGACAAAGATTCGGCGGCCCATATCCCGTGGATCAAAGAAGATTATAAGGCGCTTTTGGAGCAACTCGGACTGCCTCCCGATAAAACTTACTTTTCCTATGACGAGCTTTCTGGGTCATTTGAAAAAATCGAGGCCTTGGTCAGAAGTTCGCAGTCCAAGCGAGACCAGGATATCCGTCCTTCCAAACTCGAACAAAAAGCCGAAACGCTCTTTTCCAAAATCTACGAGGTTAAACATCTCATTTCCGGCAAGAGTCTGCTTGTCATTCCGCCGAAGGAAGGAGGTCTCTGGCTCTCCCCTTATAACGCCGATGCGCTCCTATCCGTGCATTTTAAAAAGATCGTGGAATTGTTCAACGATAAACAATACGGTGAATTTGATAAAAAGGTGCGCTGGTGGACAAACCAGATCAACAAAATGACCGGTCAAAAATACCGCCAAAAAATAGCGCTTGAAGTGCAATACTACAACACGCGGCCATTCCAGCTGGCATGGATTTTTTATCTTTTGGCTTTTGCGGCCTTAAGTTTGTTCAATAAAAAACCTGTCTTCCGTTTGCCCGGCGCGATTTTTTTGGTCGCCGCCATTTTTTTTCATACTTACGGCCTGATCTTGCGTATTCTCATTCTTTCGCGGCCGCCGGTATCCAATATGTACGAGTCGATGATTTACATGAACTGGGTGCTCATCGTTGCGGCCGGCGTATTTTCCATCGTAAAAAGAAATCTGGCGGTGGCTTCCGTCGGGTCGTTGATCAGCGCCGTTATCATGATCTACGGAAACCTTCTGCCGATCGACCCCAATCTGGGAGTGCTGGTGCCGGTCCTCCGGAGCAACTATTGGCTCACGATTCATGTACTCACGATCGTTTCCAGCTATGGCATTTTTGCGCTTGCGATGGGCCTCGGACACCGGCACTTGATCTTGGATTTCCGGGGAAAATTATCGAAAAAAGAAGAAGCTGATTCAGAAAAATTGATCTATAGAATATTGCAAATCGGCGTTCTTTTGATCGGAATGGGAACAACCCTCGGCGGCGTTTGGGCCAATGAATCCTGGGGACGCTTCTGGGGCTGGGACCCGAAGGAAACATGGGCGCTCATCACATTCCTGGGCTACCTCGTAGTCATCCATTTAAAATTTGCGAAACGGGTCGGACCTTTTACGCTAGCCGTCTGCGCCGTCGCGGGCTTTCTCTTGGTCTTGATGACCTGGTACGGCGTGAATTTTGTGCTGGGACGGGGGCTTCACAGTTACGGCCAAGGTTCCGGCGGGATGATTTGGGTGATTTATTATCTAATCTTTGAGGCGTTATTTTTGGTGGTGGTGCTGGGAAAAAAATTAAACTGTTTCCCTAAACACTAAAACTTTTTTACGTAAATCAGAAGAATATAATACCGGAACTCAATCTTTTGCATCCCAATGTTTTTTGGTATAATACGCTCCTCTAAAAATTTTGATCTGCTTCACAAAGTTTTCCCAAGTAGCTCAGTTGGTAGAGCGGCTCGCTGTAGAGACTACTGGGTTCAATGGAGGGATGGTGGAAAAGCGGACCTACAGAGATCGCGCTGATTACCTGAAGTTGGCGGTAGCCAAACGAAGACGCAAAATAAAAGAATTTGCGGTTTCGTATAAAGGTGGCCGATGCGAAGTCTGTGGGTACAGCAAGTGTCTTTGGGCGCTAGACCTGCATCATAGAGATCCCAAGACCAAAAGTTTTGGGATTGGCGCGAGAGGGTATACCCGATCGTGGGATGCGGTGAAGAAAGAAGCGGACAAATGCTCGCTTGTTTGCGCGAACTGCCATCGTGAAATTGAGGCCGGTGTAACGCAGCTTCCGGATGTAAATCCGGTTGAAAAACAGGGTGAATTGCGGGAAGCCTAAAACCGAAAGGTCATGGTAATCCGCAGCCAAGCCCCCGCAGTTTCGCTTTGCGAAACAAAGCGGCGGGGGA
>OBEQ012968540.1_pt1 | contig 18960 bp, 17 predicted proteins | sample 1670901 | NCBI WGS metagenome assembly OBEQ01 (sample SAMEA104232315, study PRJEB22302) | groundwater metagenome | biome: forest; feature: aquifer; material: groundwater | place: USA | collected 2011-08-07 | depth 5.4 m
CGCGCCATAATTTCTGGCGCCGCCGTTATCATCTCTATTAAACATATGTGCCTAATCCTTTAAATTATAATTTTCGACCTACTGTTTAACAGTGTAAAGCAATGCCTGTTTTTAGTCAACTTCTTATTTTGGCGACAATCGTTCTATAATTACCAACTCTTCATTTGCTTTTTCCATCAACCCGAGATTTTGATAAACAATGACGAGCGATTGATGAATTTTGATATCGTTTGGGTCTTCGGCTTCGGCTCCAAGATACAGCAAAAGTAATTCTTTCCACCGGCTTGTTTTAATATAAACATTAACAACTCCCAAAATTTCCTGTTTCGGAGCAACGGCATATTTAACCTTTGAAGCTTTTTCAAAATCGTAATCTAAACTGCCATCTTTTTCTGTAATAGCCATGTGACGACTGTACCATATAGTTAGAGCGTGATTTACAGCACGAATGGCTTCGTCGTCATGGCCAGCAGAAATATTGGCGATGCCCAAATACCACCAATTTTGGCCGTAATCGGGAGCCACTTCGGTGGTTTTTTTCGTTAACTCAATAGCACGGTTATAATCCTTAGCCGTTAACGCGAGCTGTAAATAAGAGTAATAAACTTCAAGACGCTTAGGCGAGAGTTCTATCGCTTTTTCATAAGCTTGGGCCGACTTCTGCCAAAGTGAAATTCTCAAAGAATCATCGGATACGCCCGTAGATTTGAAATAATAAATCTGACCTAAATTCAGATATGAAAAAACCAGAGGATGATCTTTAACTTCTTTTTCTAATTGATCGATGCCAAAATCAACAACCGCTAATCGCTCCTCTACTGGAAATCTACTGATACCCGATCTTAGCCATTGGCTGTATTGATTGCGAAACTCCGAGGCGCCGAGTGTTTCGTACGTGAGAGATTTTTGATAACTTTCAAAAGCTTGGGCTGGAGTAAGGACGCCGGAACCTAATCCGGAAAAAGCGCTGGCAAAATTAATATTGGCTGCAGCTGACTTATAACTTACTTGCCAAATCAAGAAAATAGAAAATAGAAAATAGAAAATAGAAATCGCCGCAACGGCTTGAGGTTTAATAGAGCCGAATTTAGGCAGATTATTAGTTGATCCGCTTCTAACGTAAAGAGCGAATCCAATCGTTAAAAAGAGCGCTATATAGGTCGAGGGGCTATCAAAAACAAAAAAGCTTTGAACCGCATAAGCAACTATTAGTGACGCCCAAACCCATAATTTATTTTTCCAAAATATCCAAAATAAAACTCCGATTAAAAAGAGATATCCTAAAAGTCCAAGAATGCCGCTCATTGACGCATAGTCAAGATACGCGTTGTGGGCGCGGTCAAAATTGGTTTCTCTTAGATTATAAACTTTAGGATCAAGAAAGGCGTTGTGGAGATATAAATAATTATTAGGCCCCCAGCCAAAAATTGGACGGGCTTTAAACGCATTCCAAGCAATCCCCCATTCGGTAAAACGCTGTTGAACGGTGTCGTCTTTTATTGAAACATTGGTAATTCTAGTAAGCTGAGGGGTGTTTTTAACAAAATCTGTTCCGCGCATAAACCAAATAGAGGCATATAAAATAATGACGACTAAACCAACGGATGCCAAGGGTTTTCGGATTGGCGGTCTTTGCCACGCAGACACCAAAATATAAACAAAAATTCCGGAGCCAAATCCGAGCAGGGCGCCCCGCGAACTGGCGAGAAATAATGTTCCGATATTTAAGAAAAAAGCCACCGCCCAGAAGTATCTGAAGTTAGACTTCAAACTATCGCGCCACAAATACAAAGCAAAGAAGGCGCTAAAGATCGCGTAACTGGCAAGAAGATCGGTATTGCCAATAGTGCCCATTTGGCTTCCTGGGAGCCAAGTCCATGAAGCCTCAAAATACTGCGCCAAAACATAAAAAAATTCAAAAATACTGACAACTACGGCTATCCCAAAAAAGTTTCGCCACTCTTTTTCATTTTTAAAGATGCTCGCAAGAATTATGGCAAAGCCTAAAAAATGAAACCAGGCGATAACTCCCGACATTCTTTCGGTATTGCCCCAAAAACTACGAAAAGTGTCAATGCCAGTAAAACTTGTAATAATTAAAATTAATGTCAGTAAAATTACGGCTTTTAAAACCCAATTAAATTTGGGCCGGAAACGAGCATCAGAAACCGACAAAATAATATAAAAAAAGAAAATGATTTCAATTATCAGACAAAAAAGCCAGATTTTCGGGAAAATAAAAGGAAAGAAAAAAGAACCTCCAACATAGAGCGGAATAAACAAAATAAAACCGATGCCGAATTTTATTATTTTTAGTAATATGTTAGAATTCATATTATGTGGCAAAGACATTTTAAGATATTTATACTGATCTTAAGCGATATTCTGATATTCTACACCTCCCTTACCCTAACCCTATTAATCCGTTACCTAGTCATAAATCAAGATTTGGCAACGCTTATTAGTTCCGCCCCGCTTCATATAGCCCCTTTTACAATAATCTTTTTGGTTTGGTCAATTGTTTTTTGGGCCGCCGGTCTTTATGATATAATAAGATTAAGAAACGAAGAATTCTTTTACAAAACTCTTATAACCGCTTTTACGATCAATGCTTTAATCGCCACTGCCTTCTTCTACTTTATACCATATTTTATAATTACGCCAAAAATAAATCTTTTCATTGATCTGGCGCTGACGATTTTACTGCTGTACATATGGCGCAGATATTTCAATAAATGGGCCGGAAAGGCCTTCAAAATCAACATCGTTTTCCTAGGCGCTAATAGTGAAATTATAGAATTAAAAGAGTTTCTAAACAAAAATCCCCAATTGGGTTATCAAGTGGTCGGAGTATTGGCGCCAGATAATTACGGGGAAATGGAAAACCTTTGGCAAACCAAAAAAATCTCGCTTATTATCTCGGCCGAGAAATTCGATCGCACGCAAAAACTGGCCAATCTGCTTTTTCAATATTTTAAAAAAGGCGCCACTATAAGTGACTTAGATAAGTTTTATGAGAGTGTCACCTATCGCGTTCCAATTTCCATAATTAGAGAAGTTTGGTTTCTCCAAAACATCTCGGAAATTGACAGAGGTTTTTATGAAACCGTTAAGAAGGTATTCGATATCGCGCTAGGAATAATTCTCGGTTTGGTTACACTTTTGATTTTTCCCATTGTCGCTACTCTAATAAAAATTTTTGATCCCGGCCCGATTTTATACCACCAAAAAAGAGTCGGTAAAAATGGAAAAATTTTCACTTTGATTAAATTTCGGTCGCTTTCGCTCGCCAATACCTTCGATCAGATGGCAAAACCCGATCAAGCAAAAATCACCACTTTTGGAAAGTTCCTGCGAAAAAGCCACTTGGACGAACTGCCGCAGGTCTGGAATATTTTAAGAAATGAAATGTCTTTTATAGGCCCGAGGCCGGAAAAACCCGAATTTGTGGAGCGTCTTTGTGAAGAAATCTCTTTTTACCAGATGCGCCACTTGGTAAAGCCGGGTATTGCCGGTTGGGCCCAGCTTCATAATCCCAGTGCCGGTCCAACCATAAAAGAAACTTTGGAAAAACTTCAATATGATCTTTATTATATCAAAAACCGGTCCGTATTTTTGGATTTATCAATTGTTTTAAAAACTATAAGAATACTGCTTTCCGGCGCCGGGAAATAAAAAAAGCCTCATGCGAGGCCGTTTAACTTTTTTAATTCGGAAATGCCATCTTCTAATGTAACAGTAGGTTCCCATCCTAAAAGATCTTTTGCTTTAGTAATATCGGCAAGAGTATGGCGTGATTCGCCTGCTCGCGCCGGTTTGTTATAATATGAGCCGCCGATTATTACTGAAAGAAAATTAATGCTGGAATTTTGGCCGCTACCAATGTTTATTACTTCGCCGCGGCCCACTTTACCCGATTCAGCCGCTAAGATATTGGCCCTAACCACATCGTTGACCCAAGTAAAATCTCTGGTTTGATACCCATCTCCGTAAATTACGGATGTGATTTCTTTTTTCCTATTACGAAGAAAAGTCCCAATTACCGCCGAATAAGAATCACCACTGCTCTGACGCGGTCCGTAAACATTAAAATATCTAAGACAGACAACGTCGTTAAGACGATTTTTCCTATCACTGCAGAGCATCTGACAATATCTTTCGCCGGCAAATTTTTGCAACGCATAAGGACTTAAAGGATTTGCAGGCATGTCTTCCTTGAGGGGTAAAACTGATTGATCACCGTAAATTGAAGATGAAGAAGAATAAACCAGGCGCTTGGCGTTAAGCAAAACCGATAACGCGATAACATTAAGAGTTCCGTTAATATTGACGTCATTAGTTTCTTTTGGATGATCAATAGAGTACTGAACTTTAGGAAGAGCTGCCAAATGAAAAACATAATCAGGATTTTGATATCTCTTAAAAGACTCCGGAAAATATCCAAATCCCAAAGGACGCCCGATGTCAGCCCTTAATAATTCCGCTCTCGGATTTATATTCTCTCTCTTACCAGTTGAAAAATTATCAATAACCAAAACTTCATCGCCTCTACTTATCAGAGCATCAACCAAATGCGATCCGATAAACCCGGCACCGCCAGTGACAATGGCTTTCATCTGCGCCTCCCTTTTTTAGTTATCAATATAATCTTTAATACCATCTTCTAATTTAATAAATTCAAAACCGGTAAAATCGGTCTTAAATTTTGACATATCGAATTTTAGATTAACAGGGATCCTGGAGTCGGGACTAAATTTAATTCCAGTTCTAATGCCGCAAGCCTTAAATACCGCTTCAGCCAATTCCGTCAAGGAAACGCCACTCTCTTCTGCAACAATGTTATAATCTCCCGTCTTAGAATTTTTACAAATCAATTTAATTACTTGGCATAAATCCGTCTTATGGACCCAGACCAATCTTGTAGAATCGTCGCCAAAAACCTCAATATCTTTACCCAGACGAACGTTATTTACAAATCTGAAAAGCGGACTCCTGAAATCGCCTTGACCGTAAATAATACCGGGCCGCACAATCGTCAAGGCGACATTATGATCGGCGCAAACTCGCCTGAAAAGCGACTCACCAATAAACTTTGCTGAAGTGTAAAAATCATCGGGCCTTAACGGACTTATTTCGGTAATTAATGAATCGGAACGACGGCCGTAAATTGCGGTAGAACTTATATAAGTAAAATGTCTAATCTTAGAAAACAGGCTGTGATGGGCAAGATTAATTAACATATCAATTTCTTTCTTAAATGAAGGAAAATCTTTGTTTTTGATTAACGCTGATGCCGCCATAATGACTGAAGTATTGTGATCAACGAAATCATATAATCGGGAGATTGACTCGCGTGAAGACAGATCAATCTGATCTGAAGAAAATCCATATGTCTCGTAATCAGAATCTTTCAAAAAACTCTCATAAAGACAGGATCCTAAAAAACCGGAGTGTCCTAATATTACCAATTTCCGCCGGATGCTTTTGTTTTCCAACGAAGTTATGCCTTATGAATATATTCTAACGGATTTTTCAGAATTTCATCCCAATTTTCGCGAGTCCATTTAATCACCCCATCAACGCCACTCGCGAGATCAATTGTGGGTTCCCAGCCAAGTTCTTTTTTCGCTCTGGAATTCAAACTAAACGACGAATCCTGATCTGACCTTTCGTTTGATATTTCCACCGAATCTTCAAAACTGCGATGCATCTTAACGCACATAAACTTAACTAAATCTCTTATTCTTATCAGTTTTCTATAAGAAAAATGATAAACATTTCCGACTTCGCCGCGCCCAATTACTCTATAAATTCCATCAACTACATCGTAAATACTGATAAAATCGCGTTTAACAATTCCGCCGCCATGAAGAGATAACTTTTTTCCCAACTTCAAATAAATAATTGTCTTGGGAATTATCCTGTAAAGTTGCTGATGAGGACCGTAAAAATTGGTAGATCTCACGAAACAAACCGGAAATTTAAACTTCTTAAATAGAGCGTTGAGAAACAAGTCGCCAGCCACTTTTGAGACGGCGTAAGGAGTGCTGGGATTATAAATACGGACATTTTCCCTTAGGTTGTGACAAAGGCCATAAATTTCAGGAGTTGATATTTGAATGTACTTACGTAAATATTTCCTATCCTTCAAGCTAAAAGTCAAATTAGCGATACCAATAGTGTTGGTCATCAGCCACTCGGTTGGATTATCCCAACTATGCTGTACATTACCTTGAGCGGCAAAATTAACCATAACTGCCGGCTTCTCTTTATCCAAGAGTTGCATTATTTCAGGAAGTTCGGTATTGAGATTTAACTGAAAAAATTGAAAACGAGGTGAACGTTCTTTTTGGTAAAGATAGGGTAAAAACAAGGGTGAATACTCCGGAGAACGGCTAATGCCGATAATATCCCAATCGGTATGTTCTAATAAATGATTCACAAAGTGAGAGCCAGAAAAAGAATTACTCCCTAAAACTACAACCTTCTTACGCTTCATGTTTCACGCTCCACGGTAGTTTTATTTGTCAAAAAACAATAGTTTTAAGATGTTACAATAAAAAGCTATTAATGTCAAAAAATCTCAAAAAATATAACCTCGTATATATAACGAGGTTATTTCTTTTTTGACGAATTTTCCGGCGGCCTGGGAGCCGGATAAGTTACGGTCTTTCTCATTTCCGGTACAGACCGAATAGCTTCAATCCAAAAACCCTTGATAAAATCTTTCAATCCTCTAATAGGATTTTTAATTTTAATGGTATAAATGTACTTTTTAAGAGTATAAACTTTTACAACATAATAAATAGAGAGATATAGTTTCTTAGCAAAACGGTTCCGCCAGTGAACGGCGTATTTCTTGATAAATGGCGCTAGCCACGGTTGCCACACTGCGAGACCCGACAAATAAAGAATATTTTTCATTACATCATGTTGTTCTTCGCTAAAACAGTTTAAGGGCGAGCGCTCAAGAAGCGATTCGCCGAATTTATCTACATCCATTACAAAGTAACCTCTTTCCTCGCAATACTTACCGATTTCCGTGCCCGGATAGGGCATTAAAATTGAACGGCTACTAAACCTCACGCCGGCGGCAATTTCCATATCAATCGCATCTTTATCGTCTTGAATAATAGTATGAGCAAGACCAGGTTCCGTAGGCGGCAAACCTAAAATCATGTTGTTGAAAACATTAATGCCATAGCGCCTTAGCAAATGGAAGTTTTCAATAATCTCTTCATTGCTAAAGTTTTTATGAACTATCCGCTTCCTAACTTCGCGGTTAGCCGCGTCAATTGAAATGTTTAAAGAAACACAGCCCGCGGCCTTCAAGCGCTCTGCCATCCATTCATTAATAGAATCAACCCGGACCAGGGCGTTGAAGGGAATACCGACCGCCTTTGGGTATCTCTCGGCAAATTCATCAAGCCAAGGATCGTTTTTGGCTAAAACAAAAAGATCGTCCTCAAATTTAATGAAGTCAATCGGCCAACGCTTTTTCAAATCAAGAATTTCTTCAATCACCCTGTCAATTGAATGACGCCTTTCATATTTTCCGGCAACCCGGTTTCCGTCAAGAACTTTCCGTTCACCAAAAGCCTTTTCGGCAAGATACATTTTCTTCAATACCGGTTCAAAACAATAAGAACACGGAAATGGACAACCTCGGGAAGTCATAAAAGTTTTAAGCGGAAACATTCCCATTGCCGGCGCTTTTCTAAAGATAGCGTCACGATCGGGTATGGGTATGGTATCCAGGTCGCCGACTAAGTTTCTTTTTATATTAATCGGTCCATTGGGAAAACCGAGATTTTTTATATCGTAAAGCGCTTCGCCCTTTTGGCCACCGGCTAAACGGTCTAAGAGTTCAACGAAAGCCCCTTCGCCTTCACCGGTACAAATGGCATCAATAGGCTGATACTTAACGCAATCTGGATAGTAGGTGGGGTGAGAACCGCCCATAATAGTAAAAATGTCGGGAAAATATTCTCTTATCCTTTTGTTAAACTTAAAATACATCTGATGAGTGCCCGTTACGGCGCTGTAAGCAATAACGTGGGGCTTATAATCCCTGATCTCTTCAAAGGGACTGGCGCTGTTATTTAAAACCATTACATCGCCTTCGTGGCCAGCGACTTTGGCCGCAGACAAAAGATAGGCCGGTCCCATCGGATCAATAAAATCTTCGCCTTCAATAACAAATAAAACCCGCAGTCCTTTATCCTTGAGCCCCGGCGCCATTGTTATACTCCTTTTTGTTAAGGTGCAAAAAAACTATTTTTTTAATTATCACACATATTTAAATAATAAACAACTAAAAATAAATATGAAAAAACCCCGTTTCGCGGGGTTAGAAAACGATTCTTCTTCTTAAAATTCGTATTTGCCAGAACAATGTTGCATACGTCTTAAATATCTCAACAATATTCGCGATTCTAAAAGCGTGACTCTTGCTCTTAAAATTATGCGGAAACATTATAAAAGGAAGCTGGATGACACTGGCGCCCGATTTGGCCAACCAAACTGTAGCCTCAACCATTGCCGCGTGACTATTGCTATTAATACTCGCTTTTTTAGCTAAAGAGGTCCGAAAAAAAGATAAATGATAATATTTAAGTTTTAAGCCAAACAGCAAATTAACTATCATTGTGTTAACCGCCGAAGCCACTATTCTATGCCAAGATCTGGCCTTGGGGTTTTCAATATACGCGACAACCATATCGCTACCTTTTAAAGCCGCCGAGATATCTTTGAGACTTTCTAAGTTTACTTGGTTATAAGGAGGGATAAGGCCAACATATTCTTTACTGGCCCTTTGAATGCCTTTTCTAAAAATACTGCCGAGGCCAATCTCTCCTCTATGATCAACAAATATAATTTTTTCATTATTAGTCAAATAATCCGGAAAAGTTAAATATCTTTTAATGCTTAAAAATACCAGTAATTCATATTCCCTAAAGCCCCATTCCGTTAGCTGATTAACTAAAGCATCAATATTAATTATTACATTATCATCATTGTCTTCATAAACCGGCACAATAATACTAATCGACACCGGTTCACTCATTACCAAGCCCCCTATTCGTTTTCTTTAAAAGATTTTAGGTCAATTTTTTCTTTTAAAATTCTGATGCGCCAAAAGAGACGACAATAGGTCTTTAGAATTTCACTGATATTTTTAAGCCGCATAGCTTTAGATTTTCCGATTTGACGCTCTTTTCTCCAAAAAGGCACTTCTATGTAAGTGGCGCCAGAAGCTAGTGAATAAACCAAAAGCTCAACCATTAAAGCGTAGCTCTGTGTTGATTTCGGCAGATTTTTCAAGATCTCGGTTCGATAAAAGTTAAGATGATAATATTTAAGTTTAAAACCAAAAAGCAAATTTAAGAGACTAACATTGACCCAAGAAACAATTCTCCTGCTCAAAGGCCTGACTTTAGGATTGGCAATATAAGCAATTACCACGTCAGCTCTTTCTAAAGCTGGAAGAATATAATCATAAGATTCGGTAGTAATCAGGTCGTGGCATGGTAATAGTCCCGAAAAAGTTTTGGACGCTAAACTAATACCGCGAGCAAAATTATAACCCAGATTCATATTCTTTGGATTGTGAAAAACTTTGATCTTCGGGTCGCAAGACGCAAGTTTATCGGCAATTTTGCCGGTTTCATCGGTAGAAGCATCATTAAAAATCAGAATTTCATAGTCAAAATTGTGTTCTTTAAGTTTTTCCTTAACCGACCTAACTGCAGATTCAATATAGTTGCCTTCATTATATGCCGGCATAATAAGCGAGATTGAGCACTTTTGGGAATTCATATTTTGATTTTTTCTCCCATCATTTTGATGCGCCAGAAAAGATGGCTATAAGTTTTTAGAATCTCAATAATATTCCTAAGCCGCATGGCTTTAGATTCTCCCGCCCCTCGTTCTATCCGGAAAAATGGTACTTCTATATAAGATGCGCCTGAAGCCAAAAAATATACTAATAATTCAACCATTAAAGCATAACTCTGGGTTGATTTTGGCAATCTTTTCGATAAATCAGTACGGTAAAAATTAAAATGATAATATTTTAATCCAAATCCAAATAACAGATTTAAAATTGCTGTGTTAACCCAAGAAATAATTCGCCTGCTTAAAGGCCTAACTTTAGGATTGGCAATATAGGCCACTACTACATCAGCTCTTTCTAAAGCTGGAAGAATATAGTCAAAAGACTCCGGCGCTATTAAGCCGTGACATGGCACCGAACCCCAATAAGTTTTGGTAGCCATTGCAATACCTTGAGAAATATTATATCCCAGGTTCATATTCTTTGGATTGTGAAAAACCCTTATTTTTGAATCTTTTACAGCAAGTTTATCGGCAATTTTGCCGGTTTCATCGGTAGAAGCATCATTAAAAATCAGAATTTCATAGTCAAAATTGTGTTCTTTAAGTTTTTCCTTAACTGACTTAACCGCAGACTCAATGCGCTCTGCTTCATTATAAGCAGACATAATGACTGATATCGATCGCGCTACTGCAGAATCCACTCAACATCCCCTTTTTTATTAAATTGTCAAAAAGCATTTCGCCTATAATTACACAACAAGCCAATAAAATCAACCTCTTGCTTATAAAATCATTCTGCTTTCAAATTACGGATATTTTTCCGATCGGTTAAAAATCCGTAATTTAGATTTTTTCTTGTTTTGTTTTTTCTCTAATCTTTTCAAGATTTACGTTATAAAACAAAATACACAAAAATTGTGGCGCCGATAAAATTTAAAATAATATCCAAAATGGTGTCTTGCCATTTTGGCTGAAGATTCATGTTCTTTTTAAAATTAAAAGTTTTTTTAAAGCCAGTTGATAATTTTGGAATTTTTCCTAGTAAATATTCTGCTGTTTCCCAAATAAAACTCATTATGGCAATTCCAGCAAAAATTAAAATATTTGAGTCGGTAAAATTAGCAAAAAACATCGCCATAAAAAATCCGCCCAGAAAATGCTCAAGTTCAAAAAACCAATAATGCCTAAAACCAAAACCGTATTTCATTCCAAACGTTAAATTCAGAATAAACAGACCCGATAACCCTATAATTGATATAAGCAACATATTACTCCAATTTAACCCGCTTTCTTAAAATTTGGACTTCCCAGAAAAGTGTCAAAAAAGTTTTAAAAACGCTTATAATATTTTTTAACCGGAAAGCTTTGGTAGCGCCTCTTTCGCGAGCCCGGTTAACCATCGGCACTTCAACATAAGTAGCGCCGGATTTTAAAAGTTTCACTAAAATTTCTGTCATATAAGCAAACCCATGGGTGTAAACAGGAACTTTTTTTACCATTATTGTCTTGAAATAACAACCGCCATTGTAGTAACGCATTTTAAAACCAAAGGCGGTATTAATGATTATTATATAAGTTGCTGAAAGAAACCGGCGTCCCCAAGGCCTGACTTGGGGATTTTGTATGTAAGTTAACACAATATCGGCCTGACCTAGTGCGTTGAAAACATTGTCTAATGTTTCCGGATCCATTTCATTGTCTCCAGGAACCATACCGACAAATTCTTTGGTCGCCAATGCTATACCTCGGACAAAATTAAATCCAAGGTTCATATTTTTCGGATTATGAATCACTTTAATTTGAAAATGCTTTTTAGCCAATTCGTCGGCCACTTCGCCGGTCCGGTCAGTTGAGGCATCATTAAAAATTAAAATCTCAAAATCAGAAATGTTGTTTTTGCTTAGACTTGTGAGCGCGAAATTAACTGTCGGCGCCAGTTTTGCTTCTTCATTGTAAGCTGGAATTATTATTGAAACAGATTTCATTAAAAATTTATAACATATTATTTAAAAAAACTCCACAAATGTGGAGTTCTAGATATGGTGGAGATTTTTAGCTGCCATAAAAGCAATACCGTTTTCGGTCAATTTTCTTGCGGTAGCATTTACCGAATTGTGCTTATCCAGAAAGTTTCTTTTAAACCGATCCATTAGATCTTCAGTAATTTCACGCGTCGGCATGAAGTAATCAAGAATGTTTGAGGGATGATTCCGGTTTACTTCTATTTCCGGCTCTCCACCTTCGTGCTTGGCCGATATATTTTTTACTTTCTTGGCGACCTCTACTAATTCATCGCGCCTGTTATAGGGCTGTCTTACGATGCCCCTATAGGCCTCGGTAATGTGATGTTCAAACCTGACAACATCTTCTAGGCCCAGCGCCTGCCTTATCTCTGCAGCACTTTCTATCGTTTCATTATTGGCAGAATTGGAAAGATTAAAGCCGATAAGAGGAGAAGAGCCGTCATCGGCTATAAAAAGTTTCGCCATTATCAAAGTACTAAGGATTGAGTATGGATTGTCATTACCCATAAAGACCGAGATCTTGAATTCGTTTTTCACGCCGAGTTTCCTAAGGAAATAACCCAGGAGAACGGTACCGGGATTAATGTTCAAAACCTGCTGGATTCCGTAATTGGTATAATAGAACAAATATTCTTCAAGCCATTTCAAGGCGTAGCCGTTTGGCTGGCCAACACCACCGAAATAACCAGTGATTGTTTCCGGACCGCCCAAATGGACATTTGAGCCGTCGGTTCCCTTTGTATCCAGCGTTTCAACATAAGAAGCCCCGATTATATTCATCGCCGCCGAAACGGCTATGAGCTCGTCGCCGCTTCTTTCGTCCAACTGCTCTTTCATGCTTCGTACCCTGATGTATCTCCCGGGCAGAAGTTCCTGGTTTTGAATTGCTTGTCTGGCTTCACTTATCAACCACGGGAAATACTGGAAGGCGCTGATTTCAAGCGTCACCGCAAAGTCTTCATCGAACTTCAAGAGCTTGGCTCTGGCGCCTAAAATTTTCTTCTTGTAATCGTGAGCGGAGATAAAAGTCTTTTTGTCCCTTTGATCCGATAGCCATGCTAAATCTTCAAGATATGGAGAGTTTAATTCCTTCAGTTTTGCCAATTGAACAGAAAGCTTGCCGGCTTCCTTCGCTTTCCTGTTGATTTCATCAACGGTTCCGTACTTTGCCACAATCCTGAAAAACGGATCTAAGATGACATTGCCGGAATCGGAAAGAAATTCATTTAGCTCTGCGACAGAAGTATACGAAATTATAAGCTTGCTTTTCATACTTTCTGCCATCCTTGCTTTCCCCTTACTCGCGGCATAGCAGTTACAATCATATTACCCAAAAATTCCTCGTCGGAAAGATATGGCCTCATATCTTCAAGCGGCCTCCCGAATTCCAGACGGGGAAGTATTGGCTGATTTTCATCAATCCAAACATCGCAAACAATCGGACCCTTATGGTTCAACACTCTCCTGATAGCCAACAAAATTGCGCTTGGGTGTTTTACAGAAAACGCTTCAATGCCGTATGCTCGGGCTACTTTGACAAAATCGGGCATGGAATAACCGCTTTCGGGAGTAATGGCGTCGTATCTGCCATCAAAATAATTATCATGAAATTGCTTCATAATTCCCATAGACCTATTGTTTAGAATAAAAATTTTAACCGGCAATTGGTAGTGAGAAATTGTTTGCAATTCTTGAATATTAAGCTGAATGCCGCCATCACCATCAATGCATATAACATGTTGTCCCGGCGCCGCTACTGCGGCGCCTATGGCTCCCGGCAAAGCGTACCCCATGGGGGAGTTAGCAAAAGTAGAAATAAGCTTCTGGCCCCTTTTTACTTCCCAAGCTTGCATAGTCCATACCAAATTTCCGCCTTCATCAACAACGATAATCTCATTTTCTCCGGTCATATTTGAAAGCGTCTTGAGAAATACGTACGCGTTTACATGCGGTTCTGTAAAATGTTCGGGTAAAACCGCTGGATATTTATGGTACCAGCCCTTTGTTTTTTCTTTCCATCTGCTTACTGCAGGAAGCGTTATGTTCTTTAACTCCTCATGCAAGATCTCAAGCACGTCTTTGATATCCGCGGAAATTTTAATTGCCAGCCCTAATTCCGTAAATTTAGCGAATTCGGACTTATCAATATCTACCATGATTATTTCCGCCTCCCTCGCGAACCAACGGCTTGTTTGCCGAGAGTCCAAACGGGAGCCGAGAGAGAAAAGAAAATCGCTGTTTTGGACCGTTAAATTGGCTCCCCTGCTGGAGTAAATTCCAATGGCCCCGCAAAAAAGAGGGTGTGAATGGGGCAATATGTCAAACCCGGCCCACGAAACCACAACTGGAATATCAAGTTTTTCAGCCAAATCGCGAGCTGATTTTTCGCTCCGCGCGTGTTTTATACCGCCGCCCAAAAGCAACACCGGCCTTTTTGATTGTGATAACAGATTAAGTGTCACTTTTACTTTCAAACGGACGACTTCCAAAGAATCAAGATTGGAATCTATTTCCTCTTCCGGAATAAATCCTTCCAGTTTTTCACAGTCCACATCAGAAACTTGAATGTTCATTGGAAGATCTATAAGAACCGGCCCCGGTCGTCCGTGAGACGCTATATAGTAAGCTTTTTCCAGCTCATACCTGATACGGTTCGGATCGGAAACCCAAACGGCGTATTTAGTTATTGATTTTACAATACTGACGATGTCGACTTCCTGAAATCCTAACTGACGAAGCTTTAACGGACCAGCAACGCTTTGGGCAGAGTCCTTAACGTTAACCTGTCCGGTGATAAATAAGGCGGGAATAGAATCAAAAAAACAATCGCAGATACCGGTAATAAGATTGGTCGCGCCCGGACCGCTGGTAGTAATAGCTACGCCCATAGTTCGGCTAATACGCGAATAATTCTCGGCGGCCATCGCCGCCGCCTGTTCGTGCTGGACAACAATGTAATCAATGTCGCCTATTTCTTTGCTCCGCCTACCGATAGAATCAACCATGTGGGCGATAGCGCCGCCGGTAACCAAAAATACTTTTTTCGTTCCCCGCTTGGCAATAAATTCCGCAACGTAATCGGTCAATTTCATGTTTTCACCTCGTTTTTTGTAAAAGAGCAAAAATGATTTTACCTTAATATACAAACTATACCTAATTATGTCAATTTTAATAAAACCCGCATTGCTGCGGGTTGAGTTTGTTATTATTTATGAAATTTTAACGATGCCTCTTATTAATTTTCCCTCTTCCAAATCCTTAAGACCTTCATTAATCTCGTCAAAAGAATAAATTTTTGTAAGCAGTTTATCAAGTTGAAGACGACCGCTAAGGTATTCACAAGCGTAAAAAGGAACATCTTTATCAAGAAAAGAGCCGCCGCCCCAGGTAGCATCAATGGTCTTGCCAAGCATTAGTTGCCAGGGATCAATGGAAATCATTTCTCCTGACTCTAAATTTCCGGCGATAATAGCAGTGCCGCTTATTTTAATGCATTTAAAAGCCTCTTCCATTGCCAATTTGTTTCCGCTACATTCAATTGCAAAATCAAATGTATCCATCGGTTCTCTATATGCCATAAACTCATCCGTAAATACCGCATGAACGCCTAAATTTTTTCTTGCCCATTGTAATTTCCAAGGCACAATATCTATAGCAAAGCAATCAACATCTAAAGAAACTGCTCTTAGCAGAGCGCTAGCGCCAATGCCGCCAACACCAAATACTGCCAGATTATGACCCTTGGTTATTCCGTAATGATCAACAATGCCGGCGCCGGTTGGCACCGCACAGCCAAGCAGAGAGGCTAAATCAGGTCCTACTTCTTTGGGAATTACAACCACCCTATTTTCAGAAATGACAGAGTATTCCATAAAAGTAGAAGCGGCTCCGGCATTAATCATGCCTTTATCGCTCTGATACTTGACTGACGAAGCTTCTAAGCCCAACCCCTTAATCCAACTGCAAACCACGTAATCACCAACCACAACCTTTTCAACACCCCTCCCTAAGTCAACAACTATGGCCGACGCTTCATGGCCCGTAAGATGCGGAATAAATTCCCTGCCTTTTCTGCCTTTAATTTCATTAATATTACTGCGGCACAATCCGCTGTAAAGAACTTTCACTAAGACTTGACCTTTTTCCAGTGTTGGAATTTCGAGCTCTTCAATTACAAGCGGCCCACCGACATTTCTTAAAATCGCGGCCTTAGTTTTCATGAGATTTCCTTACGCTATAAACCAGTAATAATCGCCTGTGTAACCCACTTCGGCAAATAATCGCTTCCAATCATCGGTGGACATCAAAGTCAGTCCGGTTAAAACCCACATTAAGAGGCGCCGGTGTTCAACTTCATTCCGCCAAGAATCCAGCACAATGAAAGCATGTCCTTTCGAGACTCTCTGCACTTCCCTTAATGCTTGCTTACATTCATTAAGCGGTAGATTGTGAATAGTGGTAATAGAGATGACCAAGTCGAAAGATTTATCTTCAAACGGCAAATTTTTAGCATTAGCAACCATTACATACGGCTTAACCTCTTCCATAGCATTTTGAATAGCGTATTCTGAAATATCAACGCCGGCGACCTTTATGCCGGGAATCACTTGCATCAAGTCATGAAGTAAAAACCCTTTGGCACAGCCGACATCTAAGACACTGCTTTCGCCGGTTAATCCGTAATAATCTTTAAATTTTTCAGCAACCTTTACCCACCGGCCGTCATAATTGTAACCGCCATATCCCACCAATCGATCACCGTCAAAAAATTCTCTTCCGAATTGCTTGGCAATTCTTTTATGTTCTTCAGTGATTTGCCTAAAACGTTCTTCTACATCTCTATTCAGATTGGGATAGGTGTCTAAAAGATTGATTTCAGCCATTTTGCCCTCCTTTTGCGATTGACATTTTTTTAAGAATATCGTCACAGCTAAGACCATGGGCTTTCCAAAGATCCTGCTGGGAACCGTAAGCGTGAATAAACTGATCTTTTAAACTGAACGTCATTAATAGGCAATCAGCTTTTTCTTCCCAAGCAATTTCTTTTGTCTTAGCCGCAAGTCCGCCCTCCTGCGAATGCTCTTCAATAACGATTACTTTAGGATGTGTTTTTAACGCCGAGGCAATACCATTTTTATCCAACGGTTTTAGCGTATGGACAGAAACGACCGAAGCGGTCTGCCCTATTTCTTCGATTTTTTTGGCTATTTCCATAGCTATTTTCATGATTGGGCCATACGACAGAATGCAAATATCTTTTCCTTTTTGCAAATAACGCAATTTACCAAATTGGAATGGCTCTAAAACATCAGCGGTCAAGATTGGCTCGCCCGCCTTGCCCAGTCTTAAATAAGACGGACCCTTTAATTGCGAACAGGCCCAAGTTGCTGATTCCGTTTCTAACGGATCACAAGGCGCTACAACCGACATATTGGGAAGCGCGCTCATGACAGCGACATCTTCCTGCGCGTGGTGAGTGCCTCCAAGCGTTGAGTACGCCACTCCCCCGCCAACACCAACGACAGTCACGGGAATATTCTGATAACATAAATCGTCTCTAATTTGTTCAAAGGGACGATAAATGGCAAAAGTCGCAATCGTATAAGCAAATACTGTACAGCCACGCATAGCTAAGCCAGCGCACATGCCGATCATACTTTGTTCCGCTACTCCAACGTTTATGAACCGGTCGGGAAATTCTTTTCTGAATTGAGCCATGCCAGCGGCTGGCGAAATATCGGCAACTACGATAAACACTTTTGGATTCTTTTTAGCTATTTGATAAAGCGTCCGGGCAAAGGCGTCTCTCATTAAGCGACTCCGTCTAATTCTTTTAATGCCAATTCGTATTCGTCTTTAGACGGCGACCGAAAATTCCAAATTGAATTATTTTCCATAAAACTGACCCCCTTGCCCTTAACAGTCCGCGCTAAAATCAAATAGGGTTTTTTGCCTCCCCGCTTCTTAACGCTTTGCTTAATTGATTCCGAGTTATGACCGTCAGCTTCCGCCAGCTCCCAGCCAAAAGCTAAAACCTTTTCCGTCATGGGATAAAAATTCGGATTGACTTTGCTGACCCGGTCAAGTGATTGAAAATCATTTAAGTCAACAACTACCACTAAATTATTGAGCTCCAAAGCCGGCGCTAAAAGCATAGCTTCCCACACTGATCCTTCCTGCATTTCAGCGTCGCTCATTAAAACATAAACAGTACGGTCGGCTTTAAACAGCTTGTCCGCTAAAGCCATTCCTAAGGCAATCGGCAAGCCGTGCCCCAAAGAGCCGGTGGAAGCTTCAATACCGGGAATGCCGTAATCGGGATGGCCGCCTAATCTTCCAGACGGCTGGCAAATATTATCAAGTTCGGATTCTTTTAAAATGCCGAGACTTTCTAAAACCGTGTATTGAGCAAGAGCTCCATGCCCTTTTGAAAGAATAAAAGTATCGGTCTGCATTACCTCATAATAAAGCGCGTCCACAATTTCTAAACAAGAAAAAGCCGGTGCAACATGCAATGCACCTAATTTTTGAGATAATTGTAGAATGCGTTTTCGATATTTAATACACCTATTTTTCGCTACATTGTCAATCATCATGACCCCCGCATTCTGAATATTAAATTTTAAAATAACTTATTGATATACTTTACTTATAAAATAGCTAAAAAGTCAAGTCCTTTAATTTCAACGTGCTTGATAATTTCTTCAAGCGTTTTAACTTCATTAAAAACAGTTACAATAATTGAAATTTTCATACTTACAGTTTCACTATTAGACACTGGCTTGTTGATAATTCAATTATAGGCTCTCGTTTATCGCTGAAGAATTCGTCAAAAGCGCTTTTCACGCCTTGCAATGTAGAATAATCATGGGAAACAATTATGCCCCCTTTGACAACTCTGGGATAAAAAAATTGCAAAGCTTCTAAAGTGCTTTTATATAAATCAACATCCAAGTGAACTAATGCAAATTTTTTATCTTTAATCGGGCCAGCTGACAAAGGAAATAGACCTTTGTAAAAAAATACATTATTGCAATCCTTAAGATACTTTTTAACGGATTCGAGACTCGCCGCAAATTGTTTTTCTTTAAAGTTGCCG
>OBEQ011057135.1_pt1 | contig 18959 bp, 17 predicted proteins | sample 1670901 | NCBI WGS metagenome assembly OBEQ01 (sample SAMEA104232315, study PRJEB22302) | groundwater metagenome | biome: forest; feature: aquifer; material: groundwater | place: USA | collected 2011-08-07 | depth 5.4 m
CTTACTTCTTCTTCTTTTTCTTTTTTGCTGCCATGCAAATCACCTCCTTCGACCTGTCAAGAATTTATAAGTTGCAGGCTAATATATATAGTGTAGTGCGAGCGTGGAATTGTCAAGGTTTTTTACCTGCTTCAAAATTTATAGTTTTGCCTAATATAACAATAAAAATCATACAAAAAATTTAACATTTTTCGAGGCTGGGGAAAAAGATCAAAAATTAAAGATCAAATATCAAAAACAAGTTTAAAGATCAAAGTTTTTAAACTTTTAATTAAGTTTTGATTTTTGAACTTTGAGTTTTGCGCTTTGTCTACTTATTAGAAGTCGGCTTAATGATGTCTTTCCCAATATATTTTCTTAATACTTCAGGGATCACGACGCTGCCGTCCTCCTCCTGATAATTCTCCAGAATCGCGATAATTGGTCTGTTCATGGAAAACGCAGTGCCGTTAAGAACTTGCAAATATTTTTTCTCATTTCCATCCTGATATTTCATGTTTAATCTTCTGGATTGAAAGTCCGTTACTGTTGACACAGATGTTACTTCCCTATATTTATTTTGGCCCGGCATCCATGCTTCTATGTCATATTTTCGCGCGGCAGGAAACCCCAAGTCCCCTGTACACATCTTTATAACTTGATAAGGTATATCAAGTAATTTAAACAATTTTTCTTCCAGTGAAAGCAAGTATTCATGCTCACGATCATCTTCCCCTTCTGCGACAAAAGATACCATTTCAAGTTTATTGAATTGATGAACCCGCAAAATGCCCCTCGTATCTTTCCCATACGAACCGGATTCCCGGCGAAAAGCAGGCGAGTACGCCGCATAACGTCTGGGTAAATCTTTTTTTGCTAAAACTTCGTCTTTATGCATCGGCACGATTGCATGTTCCGCTGTCCCAATCAATACGAGATCGTCTTTGGTGATCATAAACATATCTTCGTCTCCCCCGTTTTCCATATACCCAAGCCCTCGCATTATTGGAGATTTGATAAGCACCGGCGGTGTGACCGGTATAAATCCCTTTTTTAAAAGAATGTCTAGGGCGAACTGTAATAGCGCATATTCTAAAAGTACTGCCTCGTTTTTTAAATATGCAAAGCGAGTACCCGAGACTTTGGCCGCGCGCTCTACGTCAATAATGTCTAAGGCTTCACCAAGCTCTAAATGATCTTTTGGCTTAAAATTAAATTTTGTCGGCTCTTTAAACTTACGAATTATCTCATTTTCAGATTCATCTTTTCCTAGTTTGACATCAGGCTTGGCAAGGTTTGGGATTTGTAATAATAATCTATTCAACTCTTCATTAACAGCGTTAAAGGCGTGTTCTTCTTTTTCGAGTTTTTCTTTTATTTTTTTACCTTCTTCTACTTGTTCCCTTGCGGGTTTTCCTTTAAAACTTTTGGCAAACGCGTTGCGCCTGGCTTGCAAGTCTTGTACTGATCTTTGCAGTTCTTGTCTTTTTTTATCTATTTCGAGAATATGATTTATATTTACATCAATCTTTTTTGCCTTGGAAGCTTTTTGTACTATCTCAGGATTTTCGCGGATAAATTTAATATCTAACATAAAATAATTTTCAATTTTATCCTTTAACTGCTTTTATAAACTCCTCTACAGTCATGTCTAAATCATTTATGATCCCTCTCAAGGTTCCTCTTCTTAGTTCTTGAGTTGGATGGTAAGGAAGTGTAACTCTTCTACCATCGATGTGTTTTAATTGAATATGACTACCAACTTGATGATATTTATAAAATCCAAGTTTTTTTAAAACTATAAGTAATTTGCGGGCTTTTACAACTGGCAATTTAGGCATTTACAGTGAATGATTGAATTACTTCTATAGTATCTTCTTCCCGCGGCAATGGGAGATTGTCTTTTGCCATACCTTCAATATGGCATTGAATTGCTTCCCGCAAATTATATTTTGTCTTTTCTATAGTTTTGCCAAATGTATGCACTCCTTTTAAAATCGGAACAAATCCATGAAATCCGTCTTCATCCGGCTCTATAATCATACGATATGTATAAGTTTTCATAATATGATTCTACAAAAATTCTTATCAAAATGCAATTATACTACTGATAACTGCTCACTGAGTATCCAAAAATTGTCATTGCGAGGAGCGCCACGATAGTGGGCGACGAAGCAATCTCTATCAACAACAGGATTGCCATGCTCTTTACAATCGCTCGAAATGGCTTGAAATGACAACTGCAAAGCTGGAGAGTTTATTCTGGCTTATTAGCAGTTATTGCGTAGTAATTTACATTATTTTCTTTCGTAACTATCCACCCTTCTTGCTTTGAAAATTTACTCATTATTTTTTTAAGTGTATTAGGTGTTAATTTTTTACCTTTTTTCTCAAGCTCTTGTTGGATTTCGCGGATAGTACAAGGCTTAGATTCTATAATTGGCGCAATTAGTTGCGCTGTTTCATTCCTATCTGTCTTATTAGCCTGAGGAGAGGCTATTTTTGCCTTCTCCATGAGCGCTGAAGTCCGTGAGGAATCAGACGTGATTTCATATGCAAGGCGGCGTCCTTCCTCGAGATATCTCTCATCCAACTCTGAAAAATTATCACCGATTCTTTGTAAATCTACTATGATTCCGCGTTGTGAATCAGTCAGAGAAATTTCGGATCGATTCTTATTATCAAATTTTCCCCTCAAAGAATATCCTTCTCTGGCTAAATGACTTAACACAGATGATGTCCATCTCTGTAAATTTCTTTCACTTGTTTGTTCCAATTGTGGATGGCGCTTACTAAGTTCTTTGCAGAATTCATCAATAGCAAATGATTTATTAGGATTTTCTTTCAGTAGCGCATATACCTGATTAGTCAATGTTTTATGAGTTCTATAAGGCGGTGGTTGTTCATTTGGATGTTCAAGTGAGAGGGAATAAGAGGAAGATGACTCATTGCCTGTTGTTGCGTCATACGTGATGATACCTGCTTTTGCGAGCTGCCTAATATGACTTTGTATCGACTCATCTATTTTTTGCTTTTCATACTCCTCTGGATATCTTTCGTGAAGCTTTGCAGCGATATCTGCTTCACGGAGCGGGTTGTTAGAAGTTGTCAATTCGTTCAATATCCGCAGCCGTGTGAGCGGGGCTCTTTTTTTTGCTAAATCGTTTAGATTTTTAATTTCCGAAGTATTTTTTTTTGAAGATGAGCTGGTTGACCCAAAAAGCTTATATAATGAAATTTCAGGATGTTTTTCGGAAAAGGCAAGAAGATGGCCTGCAAGCGCAGTTCCCTCCTTGTCGCCATAGTCAGTCTTCATATAACCGAGAGTGTTAAGATCTTGATCAATCACTTCAAGAGCCACAAGTCCAATAGGATGTAATGAATCTTTACACCAGCCAAATGTTACTGGCTCATTTAGAACCCACCCTTTTTGATCGCCTTGATTTTCCATCATAAGAGTATGCACATCCCATCTTGTATAGATGCGGTTCTTTTTCATTGAGGCGAGAAGTAAAGCTTTTCCTTCATGATTGCCAATTGCTGCCAGAAGCCCCCCGAGCTTTTCCTCGCTCAGTCGTTCTTTTTGCGGTTTTTGCTCAGGAGCAAATGAAATTCCCTGTTCTCCTTCTCCCATAAGACTAGTAATAATATATCATACCTTAAGAAACTATACAAATTCAGCTATAGACCTCACCCTTACCATCTCCTAAAAGGAGAGGGGATAATTTCGAAAATCAGATTAAGTAACTCATATTACGCACTGTCATCCCGACCGAAGTTCTGCATTGCAGAACGCAGTGGAGGGATCTTATACCACTGAGTAAATCGAAGAGGAAAACTTTTCTTTTCACATCTGTGGTGTGAGATTCCTCGGCTCGTTCCTCGCTCGGAATGACAAGGTTGCGTAAGATGAGTTAAGCAATATGTATAAATCAAATAGTTAGACAGGTTGAGAGGAAACTGTTAATGCTCTCGAAAGAGAGGATTTAAGGCGGGCGGCTTTGTTTTTGTGGATAATATTTTGTTTCGCGGCTTTATCAATGCTCGAAAATGCGGCGTTTACTGACTTTTTGGTTTTTTTGACTTTGGCGGCTTTAATGAGTCTTTTATATTTATCTTTTAATTTACGGTTATTTATGGTACGCTTTTTATCTTGACGCAGTTTTTTTATGGCGTGCTTCAATACTGGCATGTTTCTATTTTAGCATGATATACTGAAAAGCACAACCTCGTGAATTAAGAAATTTATGCGTAATGGTTTTTTGCAGAAAAGTCTTGATTTATTGACAAAACGGCAGACAAATATTCTTTCAGCCGCTTATGTCATCATGGGAACGACCGTTCTCTCTCTCGTGCTTGGTTTGGTCAAAAAACGATTACTCATCGCATTGTTTGGTACGCAAACGATCACGGGAGTCTATAATGTGGCTTACAGACTACCTGATTTGCTTTTCCAAGTGGTCGTCGCATCCGCGCTTTCAAGCGCCTTCATCCCCGTATTTTCAAACTATCTTTCCCAGAATGAAGAAGAGCAAGGACGCAAAATGGCATCAAATTTTCTGACTATTGGAATGGTTATTTTCTTTTTTCTTGCGCTTTTTCTTGCTCTCCTCGCGCCGTTTTTCTTAAAAATTTTTAACCCGGGTGGTGGGTTTTCTCAATCCGATATGGAGCTTATGGCCGGTCTCACGAGGATAATTATATTTGGCCAGTTCTTAATAATAATCGGGACATTTTTTACCGCTGTTTTACAGTCATATAATCATTTTTTAATACCCGGATTTGCTTTGGCTCTTTACAATCTTGGAATTATTATCGGGTTACTCACCTTATCGCCGTTTATAGGTATCTACAGTGGCGCGGTTGGGACAATTATCGGCGCTTTATTATTTATTCTATTTCAGCTTCCTTTGGTCAAAAAAATCGGTTTTTCGTATAAGCCAATTTTTGACCTCAAAGACGTGGGCGTTCGTTCTGTCTCAAAGTTGATGTGGCCAAGAACCATTGCAAATGCTGTTTTTCAAGTAGGAACGATTCTTATAGTCTCTCTCATTTCATTTCTGCCTGCTGCCGGGAGCAATTATATTATTTTTGATTTGGCGCAAACAATCGCGTTTGCCCCGGTCGCGCTCATTGGTAACGCGATTGCACAAGCGGCGTTCCCGATTCTCTCCCGGGAAAAAGACCGCATGGAAAATTTTAAATCAACATTCATCAATAGTTTTAATCAAATGCTCTACCTCATCTTACCTATTTCGGTTCTGTTATTGGTGCTAAGAATCCCCATAGTGCGTTTGGTGTTTGGAGCTTCAAAACTTACATGGGGATCAACATTACTGACAGGAAGGATCCTGGCATTTTTCTCTCTGTCAATTTTTGCTCAGGGACTTATCGCGCTCCTGTATCGCGCGTTCTATGCTCTGCATGACAGCAGGACTCCGCTTATCACAAGTATATTTGGAACTATCTTTATGATTGTGCTAGGCTTTGTTTTCATTAAACTCATGGATATGGGAGTTGAAACTATTGCCATGGCCTATTCCATTTCCGGTATATTGCAAATTGTGGTTCTTTTCTATCTGTTAGACAGGCAAACCGGAGGATTTCATAAGCCCTCACTTTTTCTTTCCTGGTTCAAGATTTTTATTGCAAGTTTCTTTACAGCCTTCGCGCTCTATCTGCCGATAAAACTATTGGATCAGCTTGTTTTTGACACTACAAGGACGGTAAATCTTATTATTTTGACAGGTATATCGAGTATGGCGGGGTTTGTTTTATATCTTTTCCTGACGTGGTTTCTTGATGTAAAAGAGGCGAGTACATATATTTTGGCTTTTAGAAAATTTGGTAATTGGCGTGAGGTATTTGGCAAAATTCAAGAACTCGTAGGCTCAGACAAGTTGTCCCCCTAGAGTCTGCCGTTTAAATTGGGGGCTTGACAATTAGAAAAGATATTGTATAATATAGGCTATTCTTCTGCTCACTGTATTAGCTGCCCAGCTAATATGCCAAAAGAAATTCAGCCTAAATATTTACATGGAGACTATACTTTAAAAAAGAATGCAATTCGAGCAGCCCGTGAGACACTCGGTTCTTCTCTAAAGGATACCGGCCTTAGGGACTCGCAAAGCCGTATTGAATATAAAGAGCTTCGAAAAAGTAAATTTGATAACGAAATTCCTAAACTTATAAAGCAGCGAAAACAATCCCTAGATGGAAAGATCGGTAACCTAGTTAGGTATAGTCGTATCGGAGTTGAACATGTCTCAGTTGATGGTAAGCTTGATACAGAAGCATTAAGTAAGACCGAATATTTTAAAGATAAAAAGCATCTGATTGATGTTTTGGATGGTTACCAATTGTCGAGCAAAAGTAAACTCAGAAAAAATGTTTTAGCAGCATCAGATTCTGGCAGAGAGTTAGTGATACAGGAGACGAGCCAACCCGAAATAAAGATTGATGAACAAACTGCAGAAGTTACACAAACCAGAGTGATAGTTGATAGAGAGGAAGAGGCGCAGGCGAGCTTAGGTCAAGCAAGTTTAGAACAAAAACTCGAAGCATACCTTCAATGGCGCGGCGCCAAAGAGTTCCAATTAGCCAGAGACGGATTAGCCGGGAGAAATAATAGGGGTTTAAATCAATCAGCGAGTTTAGATAATGCTCAAACAGCTTTAGCTCCATCCGAAGAGCAACAAATAGATTCCCTGCAAACTACAGCATTGGCTGATAGAGATGGAGAAGAGCAACATCCAGAAACCCCAGGAAGCGAAGTGATCGTTGATGGAAAGGGTGAGGGGTTTTCTGTGCTTTATCAAAATCAGATACCGAAAGAATATGATCCTTTTGCTGAAGAAAGGGAAAATCATCGAGCAAGAATGGTAGATGTTATGATAAAACATAGATATATTACGCAGGAGCATTGGAACCCCGACGGCACACTGAATACAGAAGCTTTACGTGAGACCGAATATTTCAAAAATAAACCAACTCTTACCAAAGATTTGGAAGGGTTTAAATTATCAGATCCAATAAACGAAGACCACAAAACAGAAGCTGGAAGAGAAAGGCCTAGGAAAAAAACACGTGCGAAGTTGACTGCAGTTGCAGTGCTTGCATTAACGCTTTTGACCCCCAAAGTTCTGCATGACATTGCTAATGGCGCAAACAAATTGGATCCAAAAAACACAAAACACCCAACCCCTATTGAAAGTTTTCAAGCAGATATCCAAACTCCTCCGCCGCCAATTCCTTTTTTCATACCTCCTAAACTTGAAAACATTTCCAGAGAAGAAACGACTCCTGAGCAGGGATTCATAAGGCGACACCTAAAGCCTCTCACTGCAGCAGCGGCAGGAATTTTTGCTTTTTCATATTTGGGGGTCATGGGAGATAGGCTATATGAAGCAGAGGCTGCCACAATTAAAGCTAAATGGGGAGACACGGCTTCAGGATTGGCGAAAAGGGATGGCATCAGTTTGGCAGACTTTATAAAAGCAAATCCTAGTATAGCAAAAAATCCGGGCAAAATACGTGCGGGTGCTAAATATAATCTACCTGAGCATTCAAGAAAATCTGATATGCCTAAGACTAACTTTCAAACATCCGAACAACACGAAGTACCACTAGAGCAATTACCAAAAGAGGACAATATAAGTTTTCTCAGAGGTTCGCGAGGACAATCTCTGGCAGAATTAAAGATCGAAAAGGCAAAAGATGGTAAAGACGATAAAGGTCTTGTCATTGAAGTAAAAGTAAAGCCAACTGTAGAAGAAAAAGTGTTGCAAGTCAGCAGAGGCAAGGTGCGACAATTTCAAAATATTCCGGAATATTTTGAGAGAGGACTTGGCGTAGTTGTTATTTCAGATAGATCAAATCCCGCAAATTATTTTGCAGTAAAAGCGCGGCATGGGATAATTGCCTTTATGGATGGGGATAAAACTCCAGTTACATTGATAGTCAATGGTGAATATGTTGAGGTAGAAGCAGAGAAAATTGCCAAAATTATTAGAGAAAATAATGTGATTTTTGCAGGAGGATTTTCCATCCCCGATCCTGATAATGAAGAAAATACTGCAGAGATTGTATTGCTTGCTGCAAATCGTATCAGCAAAAGCAAGTAAATTTATATAGGTTATCGATCTCATTGTGCCTCAAAATTTGTAGTAAAAGCGTAATATTACTCGCTATGCAGATTGAATCAGATCGTCCTGCTATTCAACAAAAAATGCGCACTGAGGATCCTTTTGTCGATTCCAGCCGAAAGATACAAGAAAGGCCAGTCACGCGAAGAGCTTTTGGTATTTCTGCTCTTACTATGGCAGTAATAGCCATGACTCCAACGGAATTATTTTCTCAAGAAAAAGATAATACCTTCCTAAGATCCAAAGAGTTATTTAATAGCAATAATACCAACGTACAGATGCATCTCTTTTATGATGATAGAATAGATGACTGGGATGGCCATAAATCTTTTGGGCATATGCTCATGACTTATGGCTTTAAAATAAACTGGAATAAAAATGGCGATATCGACCCAATTAAAACAACTCAGAACAAAGATTGGCAAATTGAAGATAAAGGGTCCTATATAAATATCATCTCAATTGGTAAGCCCAAAAAAATAGAGATATATGCCAATAAACCAGACCATTCTCGTGATGGGCCGGAAGAAATCGCAAAAGTATTCAGCCTGCAACGTATACTGCCGCATGTCGTCGTCCACCGCGGTCACAACATTCATGTTCATCAAACTGTACTGCGAATCCCACCATCGGTAAAACTATTTATAAATGGTGCATGTGAAGGTAATATGGATGTAGGAAGAATTATACGGCGGGCACCAAACGCTCAAATCATCGCGGCCGAAGGCACTGGAACAATGGTCGTTACCGACCATCTCATAAAGATGTTAAATGAGGAGATTCTCTCTGGAAGAGATCTTAATTGGCCTATCTTTTGGGAAAAAGCAGGAAAAGAACTTGGGGGGTATAAAGACTTCCACGGCTACATACCTCCATATAAAATCAGGCCGTAAACCTTTATTTCTTTATAGCTATTATTTATAGACCAAAAATCTTATAGGCTATTGACAAACTTCTAATCACATGTTAAAATTTGATTTGTTAAATATATAAAAGTATAACTGCCTCAGATAAATTTTAACTGCCACATAAGTATGAAAGAATTAGCAAAACCACAAGGCGCTGAAAATTTTAGCGCAAATAGACAAGTAACAGATGTAAATCAATCAACTCCTGATGTAAAAAATCCGGGGAAATGGAAAAAAGCAAGATTAGCTTTAACTCTTAGTGCCTCCCTATTTGCCGCGGCTTGTGCTCATGAAAATAATATACCGGTAGCTTCCGAAGAAGGGGTAGGCACAGTTGATTTTAATAAAAGGAGTTTTACTGCTACAATGAATACTGAAAAGCAAAAACAAGATTTTAGAAAAATATTTTTGTGTCCTGAGGGCGCTAAACCTTTATTGATCGGACCACAGATTAGTACAGACACCGCAGATGCCGCTAAGAATAACTATAAATGTGTTCGTACGGGAGGAGCAGAAGCACAACAAATACCGTTACCATCAAGCCCAGCCGTACAAGCTGAACCTGGACTAGCCAGGCCAGTAACCCGAACAATAGAAGAAGTAACAGAAAGAGGGAAAAAGGGTAGAGAGGTAATTACTAAAACTGTAACTGAATATTCACCGCCAGCTCCGCCGATTGTTGTACAACAGCCTCCTAAACCGGATGTTTATGATATGTCGGAAGTGAGCTTAGTTTCGGAAAAAACTTGGGCTCTTATGCTTAAACATACAATTCCCGCAATAGGCAGCGCAGCACTCAATGCTACTGGTTTTGCTTTTGGTATGGGAGCGCTTCGTCCGAGCATAAACAACACGACTATCAAACAAGAAGGCGCGAACGCGACTGGCGGAAGCGGAAGTTCTACTAATAGTTTAGACACACACGTCGGCGTAACCGCCACTGGAGGGAGTAATGATACAAAAGTTGGCGTAACGGCAAATCCAACGGCTGTTAATAAAAATGAGAATGAAGCAACGGCTGTTGCTAAACAGAACCAAGGACAAGGGCAACATCAAAACGAGTGGCAAAAACAGATACAAATAAATAAATAATGCCGACTTCTGTATTGACTCCAAATTTCTTGATATCCTCTTAAATTCATAATTGGCATATCCCACAAGACCTCACCCTGACCCTCTCCTAACAGGAGAGGGAACCAATTTTGTAATTAGAGTATAGTTATAATACTTTTGAGGATTGTTTCAGCGGGTGAAATTATCTTTAGTACATTCCGTCCATGCCGCCGGGCATTCCGCCGCCGCCAGGCATTTCGGGTTTCTTCTCAGGAATATCGGCTATTAATGCCTCTGTGGTGAGGATCATGATGCCGATACTAAGAGCGTTTTCAATAGCTGAACGGGTCACTTTGGCGGGGTCGACAATACCTGCCGCGTACATTGGCTCAAATTTCATTGCCATCGCGTTAAATCCATAATCCAGAACCTTGTTTTCTTCAACTTTGCGCAAGACCCAACCCGGATCCGACCCGGAATTTCCGGCAATTGCTTTTATAGGTTCGGCAAGCGCGTTAAAAAGAATATCTACACCAATCTTGTGGTCTTCTACCTTCATCGATTCTTTTAACTTGGGAAGTGAGTACCTAGATCGAAGAAGCGCCACGCCTCCACCGGGGACAATTCCTTCTTCGAGAGCAGCTTTGGTAGCGGCGACTGCGTCATTTACACGTTCTTTTTTCTCCTTCATCTCAACTTCGGTCGCGGCGCCTACATTTATGACAGCCACTCCGCCTGAAAGTTTGGCAAGTCTCTCTTGCAATTTTTCTTTGTCAAAGTCCGAAGTCGTATTTTCAATCGCTGTTTTGATTTGGTTGATGCGGGCATTTATCTCTGACTTCTGGCCTTTGCCGCCGATGATCCGGCAGTTGTCTTTGTCCGCCCAGACTTTGTCCGCTCGACCACAGTCTTCAATCTTTACGCTTTCAAGAGTCCGGCCTGTCTCTTCCGAGATAACTGTACCTCCTGTCAGGACGGCGATGTCCTGCAGCATCTCTTTGCGTCTGTCTCCAAAACCCGGGGCTTTGATCGCGAGAGGACTAAATGTGCCTCTCAGCTTGTTTACGACAAGCGCTGCCAAAGCTTCGCCTTCAATCTCGTCTGCTATGATAACCAGATTTTTGGAAATTTTGACCAGATTTTCAAGGAAAGGCAAAAATTCATTGAGTGATGAAATCTTTTTGTCTGTAATCAGAATATAAGGATCCTCGATTTCGGCTTCCATTTTCTCAGAATTGGTCACAAAGTATGGAGATACATAACCCTTGTCAAATTCCATCCCTTCTTTATAGTCAACTTCAAGCTCAGTGCCCCGGCCTTCTTCGACAGTGATAACGCCGTCTTTCCCAACTTTGGCGAGCGCTTCGGCAATCTTTTTGCCGATCTCTTCGTTTTGCGCAGAAATTGTCGCGACCCGCACTACATCCTCGTCTTTTACGGGTCTTGCCATTTGTTTTAGTTCTTTGAGCACAACAGCAAGCGCTTTCTCCATTCCTTCGCGCAGGATCATGGGGTTTGCGCCGGCGCTGACTGTCTTCATCCCTTCATTGACAATTGCTTGCGCAAGTAAAGTGGCTGTCGTCGTTCCATCTCCCGCATTGTCATTGGTTTTGCTGGCTGCTTCTTTGACAAGCTGCGCCCCCATGTTTTCAAACGGATCTTTTAGTTCAATATCTTTGGCGACAGTCACTCCATCATGGACAATCATTGGCGCCCCCCATTTTTTATCAAGCGCTACATTGCGTCCTTTGGGCCCAAGTGTTGTAACGACCGCTTTGGCGAGTATATTGACGCCTTTGACTAATGATCTTCTTGCTTCTTCACTAAACTGTAATTGTTTGGCCATAAAATATCTCCTAACTCACAATCGCTAGTATATCACTTTGCTTTACTAGTTTCCATTCTTCGTTTCCGACTTTCACTTCATTGCCCCCCCATTTGGTATACATAACTTTTTGTCCTACCTTGACTACCATTGGAATTACTTTACCATTTTCATCCCGCGCCCCGTCCCCCATAGCCATTGCTTCTCCAATCTGCGGCTTTTCTTTTGCGGATTCAGGAAGATAAATTCCTGTTGCGGTTTTTTCTTCAGCCTTTTGCGGCTTAACCAAAATATTATCGAATAGTGGTCTTATATTTAATTTAGTTGCCATATCAGTAAAATCGTTAACTATTTATCAATCGTTTAGTTTATATGCTAATTTATACAATATCGCTATTGAGTTGTCAATAACCTATAGAAAATTGAAGAGATGCTTGACACGACCTAAACTTTTAATATACGATAAAATTAGACAATATTAATTATTTATGACAGCTCGAAAATTATTCTTAATTGGATTTATAAGTATATTGATCATCGGTATTCCGTTGACTATTTATTATCTGCAGCAGCAACAAGAAACAAGAACCCGCGCTCAGAAGTCAACAGTTTTAAAGTTTGCCCCTGATTCAACATCAACCTCTCCAATTAAAAAAAGTATCGGCGATTCAATCCCGCTTGATATTATGGTTGATCCTGGTGTAAACCTCGTGTCTTTTGTAAAACTTCAAATTAAGTATGATACCGATAAACTTGCCACGGCAAGCTCTAATGCATTTGTGCCAAATTCTGTTGTTTTCCCAACAGTCCTCGAAGGGCCTATTTATTCTAATGGGAAAATAGAAGTTACTTTGTCTGTCGGGCCTGATCCGACTAAGGCGGTGCAGAGTTTGGCTAAAGCCGGAACAATCACCTTTAAGACACAAGCCGCGACGAATGATGGACAACCCACTCTTGTGACTTATGGAGTTACAACTCAAGTCTTGTCAGTAGGGTCAACCGATCAAGCAGCCGAAAATGTTCTTTCTTCAACTGTACCGGCGGCTATTGCTATAGCAGACGCTGCTATCACGCCTACGCTTACACCAACAAGTACTACGACGCCTACGCCTACTATTTCCGTAACCAACACGCCCACCCCAACACTTGTTTTTACGCCAACTCCAACTTTTGCGCCTTCGCCAACCGGCACGCAGTCAGCAAACCAGTTGCCAATTTGTAACAGCTTAGCCGTTGACAGGGCAACAACCGGAGTAGCGCCCTTTGCCATAACATTTACCGCAAGTGGCAGTGATCCGGATGGGACGATCAGCAAAGTAAACTTTAATTTTGGAGATGGAGCCGTGAGTGGAGATATTACTAATTCGGGCGGAATTGGCACAAATACAGTTAATGTACAAACCTCTCATCAATATGTGAATGCAGGAACATACACTGCCTCTGTGCTTTTGACTGACAATAGCGGGGGTTTCAGCAGCGCAAGCGCTTGCCAGCAGACTATTATAGTTCAAGCCGTAAGCGTTGAAACTACTTCAACTCCAATTCCAACTATTGCGGCGACCGGATCAGTTGACACAGCAGTCGGTATCGGCGCAGCCGCATTATTCTTCATCCTCAGCGGAGGATTTTTGTTCTTCGTACTCTAAATCACTTCCCTTCCGTGATCATGGAGAAGAGGGCTTGTTGGGAGAGGGCGACTTTGCCGGTTTGGATCATTTTCTTCTTTCCTTTTTTTTGCGCTTCAAGAAGTTTGTCTTTCCTAGTTCTATCCCCTCCGCTCATCTTGGCCAGAACGTCTTTGCGGAAAGGCGAGATTTCCTCACGGGCGATTATAGTGCCGTTTATTGCCGCTTGAATGATCTGTCTAAATTGCGCACGGTCAAGAGAACCCTTTAACTTTTTGGCTTTTTCGCGCGCAATGTGGGTCGCTTCATCTTTATAGACGAGTTCTGAGAGCACATCTATCGGATTTTCGTTGATGAGAATATCAAGTTTGACCAAGTCGGCTTTTTGGTAATCGGTGAGCGTATAATCTACGCTTCCAAATCCTGAAGTTACGGACTTGATATCTCCTGCCAACCCGCGGATAAACATGGAATACGGCATTTCGTAGGAAAGTACTGCGTAGGCTTCACGGTACTGCATATCAAGAAGGCTGCCTTTTTTCTTTTGGCACACGCTCATAACGTTCCCTACATATTCTGTCGGAGTATACACGCTCAGAAGCATGTATGGCTCATAAATCTCTTCTAACCGCTTTTCATACAATACTTGCGGCATAGTCAAAAGAAGATCCAGGTCAAATTCTTGCTTGAGTCGCTCTTTTACTATATCGGCATGTAAAAGTCCTAAAAAACCAACTCTAAATCCGCTTCCTAAATACGCTGAGTATTCTTCCGTATAGGTAAGTGAGGTATCGTTTAAAGTAAGCTTTCCTAGAGATTCCTTCAAATGGAGATAATCATCAGGCGCTTTCGGATACATGCCAAAGAATACCATTGGTTTTGGAATTTTGTACCCTGGCAAAGGTTGGAGATTTGAGATTTGAGATTTGAGATTGTAATGGTGTCTCCAACACGGCATTGCCTGATATCTTTTATACTTCCTACAATATAGCCGATTTCTCCTCTATCAAGGGCTTCGATCTCTTTTAGAAAAGGAGTGAACATGCCGACTTCTGTTACCTCTGTCTTAACTTTGTTTTGATAAAACTCTATTTTGTCGCCTTTTTTTACATGTCCGTCCATGACTCGTACGTAGGCAATAACTCCTCTATACTCATCATATACCGCGTCAAAAATCAAAGCGCGGAGTGTACCCAGAGGCACATCGCTGGCGGATTTTGGGGGAGGGATTTTGTCAATAACTCTTCTGAGTAAAATGTCGACATTCGTACCCGTTTTTGCTGAGATAGATAGAATTTCATCTTCTTTAAAGCCAAAATCAACAAGTTCTTTTGTGACTGTTTCAACTTGTGCATTAGCCAAATCAATTTTGTTGAGAACGGGAATCAAAGTCAAACCTAGCTTCCGGGCTACCTGATTATGAGCGACTGTCTGCGCCTGAATTCCCTGAGTAGCATCGACCAGAAGAATAGCGCCTTCACAAGCAGCTAATGTACGAGATACCTCATATGAAAAGTCTACATGTCCAGGTGTATCTATAAGATTTAACTCGTAAGTTAAATCTGCAAGATTATAGTACATTCGCACCGGGGCGAGTTTAATAGTTATGCCCCTCCTTCGACTAATAACATTCCGATCTAAAAATTGTTCCTGCAACTTGTCCTTGGCAATAGTCCCTGTTAATTCTAACAACCTGTCTGAAAGAGTGGATTTACCGTGATCAACATGAGCGATGATCGCGAAATTGCGGATTAACTGAATCGGGGTAAACTTCTGGCTTTGCATGTCCACTATTGTAACTGATTTAGGCTTTGCAGACAAATAAATAAAAGATTATAATACGGCGTATGAATAAGTTTTATTTTTTCTTGTTTATTATTCTTGTAGCTATATTTGGGGGGATCTTTTATATTACTCAGAAAGACGCGATTGTTGGCGGCCTTATGAAGCCAGCACCAACCTCGGCTATACCGCCTGATGCAAATTCGCTCAAGGTTATTTCTTATGCGCCGCAACAGAACAATAAAACATCCCAAAATCAGCAAGAAACAAATCAAACTATGCCTTCGTTTGGTGTTGAAGAAGGTATCAAGGCTTCATATTCGGCAACTATTTCGACAAGCAAAGGAGATATCGAACTTACTCTTTTTGGACAGGATGCACCCAAAACTGTGAAGAATTTTATCACCAAAGCAAAAACCGGATTTTATAAAGGTCTTTTGTTTCATAGAGTTGAGGACTGGGTAGTTCAAGGCGGAGATCCCAAGGGAGATGGAACAGGCGGGGGAGTTATGCAGACTGAGATTAATAGTAAGCCTTTTGTTGTCGGCTCATTGGGAGTCGCGCGGCGAGGCGATATAAATGTCTCAAATGATTCCCAGTTTTTCATTACTAAATCCGAGGCATCCTGGCTTAACAGTCAGTATACGAATTTTGGAATTGTGACCGCGGGAATGGATTTGGTGAATAAAATAAAGGTTGGAGATAAGATATTGGGGATTAGGATTGAGTAGTTAAATTTTACCAGCGGAAGTGCGAGAATGCCCTGTTGGCTTCGGCTTGTTTGAGTGTGGTTTCGCGTTTGCGGATGGCCTCGCCTATATTTTGGGCGGCGTCGGTGAGTTCGGCTGCTAGCTTCTCTGCATAGGTATGATATTCTTTGTTGGCTCTTTTGCGGCTCGCCTCGATGATCCAGCGAAGAGCAAGCGCCATGCGTCGTTCATGGCGAACTTCAACTGGAATTTGATAGTTGGCGCCGCCAACTCTTCGGGCTCTCACTTCAACTTTGGGCCCGACGTTTTGAACCGCTTTTTCAAAGATTTTGACAGGATCTTCGCCTTTCTCTTTGAGGACAGCTAGCGCGTCATAAACTTGTTTCTGCGCGGTAGACTTTTTGCCGTCGTGCATAATATAATTTATAAGTTTTGTAATTGACGCGCTTTTATAAATTACATCCGGTTCTATTTTTCTTCTTTCAGCTTTTTTGTGTCTCATATTTTTTAAGGCTTTACGCAGTTACTGCTTTCTTTGGCATTTTGGTGCCATAAATACTTCTTGAGGAGCCTCTTCCTTCAACGCCCAGCAAATCGTATTTACCGCGCACTAAGTGATATTTTACTCCCGGCAAATCGCGGACGCGTCCGCCGCGCACTAAGACAATACCATGCTCTGAGAGCGTGTGTCCAACTCCCTGAATATAGGCTGTAACCTCAACTTTGTTGGAGAGTTTAATACGGGCAACTTTTCGAAGCGCGGAATTAGGTTTTTTGGGCGTCATGGTTTTGACGAGTGTCACAACACCGCGTTTTTGCGGAGAATCTGCATCTTTGTATATGCGATCTTTTGCATTAAAAAGAGTCTTAAGCGCGGTTGAACGCGTCTTTTTAATTCTTTTACTTCTTCCTTTTTTGGCGAGTTGTGATAATGTCGGCATAAATATCTACTTTTAAATTCTTTGTATTATAACATACCTTTAAACAATTAGTATGTTTTTTTTAGCCTTGTTATGTTTAATTATCAATTTTCAATGTTTTAAACATTTCAAATTGTATAATTGAAAATTATTCTAGACAATTGGTTGCTGTACTTCTGACTGCGGACTTTCTAATTTTGGCGCTTCTGGCGTTTGGGCTTCTTCTACCTCTACGTCGGTTCCCCCAACCGGAATTAAGCGGCCAATGATGACGTTTTCTTTCAGACCCAAGAGTTTATCTTCTCTTCCTTCTAAGGCGGCTTCTGTCAGTACCCGTGTAGTTTCCTGGAAGGATGCTGCTGAAAGCCATGAGTCCGCGAATAACGCAGATTTTGTGATTCCGAGAATAACTTGTCGACCTGTTGCCGGTTCACCGCCTTCAGTGAGTACTTCAGCGTTTATTTCTTCAAACTTGGCTTTGGTAATAAAGTCTCCCGGAATGAGCGCCGTGTCCCCGATGCTTTCGACAATTATTTTGTCAGACATCTTGCGGATAATAACTTCAAAATGCTTATCGTTGATACCAATTCCTTGAGATTCATACACCTTTTGGACTTCGCTTATTAAAAAACGCTGCACTATATACAGTCCGCCAATCTTGAGTATTTCTTTGGGATCAAGTTCTCCTTCAGAAAGAGGGGTGCCCGCTGATACCTCCTGGCCGTCAGAAACGGCGAGAGTAGATGACAAAGGAACAAAGTATTCTTTGGTTTCAATAGGTTTAATATGGCTATTTTTGATTTGGACATGGTATCCTTCATCCGTTGTCTCAATTGTTGCTTTGCCTGTGATTTCGGAAACAATCGCTAAATTTTTTGGGGTTCGCATCTCAAAAAGTTCTTCCACACGAGGCAAACCTTGTGTAACGTCTGACATGACGATTCCTCCATAGTGTTTAACTTTCATAGTAAGTTGTGTACCTGGCTCACCTATACTTTGAGCGGCTATAACTCCGACTGTGCCGCCTTCTTCAACTAACCGTTTGGTCGACATGTCCCAACCGTAGCATTTAGCGCATAATCCGTAGGCAAGTTTACAAAGAAGAGGCGAGCGAACTGACACTTGAGTAACTTCCTGATCTTCAAGGAGAGCGGAATTTTCTTCATTTATTTCCTCCCCTGCTCTGAGCAGGACTTTCTTGCTGTTTTTGGCCGAGACGTGGCTCGCAAGAATTCTCCCCATGGCACGATTAGAAACTGAATTTGTACGATCAATTTCGTCTTTACTTATAACGACTCCTTCATTTGTGCCGCAGTCTTCTTCTTTTATGATAACTTCGTGAGCTACATCTACTAATCTACGTGTAAGATATCCGGCATTGGCTGTTTTGAGCGCAGAGTCTGTGAGACCTTTTCTAGAACCTCGAGCTGAAGCAACATATTCAAATATTGATAAGCCTTCACGGAAGTTTGATTTAATAGGAAGCTCCACAATCTTGCCTAACGGATCAACGATAAGTCCGCGGATTGCAGAAAGCTGTTTGAGCTGTTCAACGCCCGCGCGGGTTCCTCCTGAGTCAATACTAATTTTAATTGGGTTATATGATTTCAGATTATTCCAGGTAAGGCTGGCAATTTCGTCCGTAGTTTTCAGCCAGACGTCATTTGAAAGTCTTTTCTTCTCATTGTTTGTTATAAGACCACGCTGATACTCATCATCTATCGCTGTCACTTTCTCTTCTGCTTTTTTAACGAGTTCTGCTTTTTCGGGAATAATTTGATTGTCAAATACAGATACGCTGATACCTGATGATGTGGCTGCAGAAAAACCAAGGTTTTTAATTTTGTCAATAAGCTCTGCCACAAGTTCAGACGAATATAGTTTCATTGCTTTGGTAGTGACATTTTTGATGCTTGATGCATTAATGCTTTCGTTAATAAACCCAAAGTCACGCGGAAGAACCTCATTAAATTTTAAGCGTCCTACACTAGTTTCAATAACCTGCCTGCCGGC
>OBEQ010013528.1_pt1 | contig 18956 bp, 12 predicted proteins | sample 1670901 | NCBI WGS metagenome assembly OBEQ01 (sample SAMEA104232315, study PRJEB22302) | groundwater metagenome | biome: forest; feature: aquifer; material: groundwater | place: USA | collected 2011-08-07 | depth 5.4 m
AGAAAAGAATGATAAAAATTGAAGGGATAAAATCACTGAAGATTTTAAGAAGAACTCACAAGAAGAACTACTTTTTTAAAGCGCCGTAATTGCTTCACTTTTGGGTTGCCGCTGACAATACGCGACAGGTGATGTGTTTTCCTTGTACTGTGGAACTCTTTCTACGGAAATTGAGTTGTTGACTACTCCACTAAATAGAGACTTAGATTTTAGTGTGGAATCTTCAATGTAATTTTTATAATCTTGCAGAGCTTGGCTGCGGCCAAGATCGCTATTTTCATAGTAGTACTTATTGTTGTCAGCAAATTCTTTCATTGTTTGATAAAAGCTAGTCTGGGTGTTGTATCCGAGTTTACCCAATTTTTCTTGAATTTTTTGTTGAATGCGACCAACTTGATCTAATCCAATATTGTGAATTTCTTCTGCAGTGAGAGAGGTTGTTGTGTGTGATTGCAAACAGTAATTATAAAAATTATCCCCATCGGGGAGCTTCCAAACTCCGGCACGATCATCCGCAATGGGTAGCAACTCTTCAAAATAAACTATTAATTTTCTGTATGCGGGATAAACTGTGTTGTCAATTTCGTTTCTTGTTCCGGATAACAAATTGTCTCTAATTTGCGGTTGCAAATTTTGAATGTTGTCTAACCGATCTATGAATGATTTGTAGAGAATATTATTGTCATTTTTAGTTGATACAAAATTTTGCATCTCAACTAGAACCTGCTCGATGATGAATTTGGGTGGAATGATTCCTTTGTCTGCACGTATTCTCAAGCCATCTAGTAGTTGTGAAAATTTTAAATCAGTTTTCGATAAACGCGCGATGTAGTCTGCTGCGTCATCTTTAGATTCTATCGGGTGTATAGTCGCCATAAAATTGGGGAATTCATTCTGAATACCAAAAACCTGATTCACGGGATAATTGTGATAACGATATTTCTCTCCACCCATATAAATGCTGAGTGTGTAATCGAGGATGTCTTTCGAATAGTTCTCTGATTTAGAGAGCGAGATTGCATTATAGGTTCTGAGAGTATCTAAATCTTTACTAAGTTTTTTGTATGCCCATGTTTGATGTTCTTCGGATATATCAGTCAAATCGTCCTGGTGAAACTTAAGACCGAACGATTCGATCAAATGAAGTCGGCTTAGTGTTTCTGGGTCTCTCAGTGCCAATTCAATGAATACACGTTCAAAAAAAACAGCAATAAAAACTGGTCTGAAAAATAATAGGTTAATCGAGGCTGCCGATAGCAAAACTATTGCTGTGAGTAGAATCGGATTAAACGACATAGAATCATTCCTTAAATAATAGATCAAAATATGATCACTCGTGTGTTGCAATGAGAAATAAAACACAAAAAGCCAATAAACCTATAACCAACGGTATATGTTCTCATTTTACTCCTCATGATAGAGTCGATACACAGCAATTGGCAGAACAATGCGAAAGAACAAACACAAAAAAATAATGCCAAAAAGTAAGATTGCATAATACCCCCGCTCAGTATTTGCTGTTGAGAATACGATAAAAAGATTCATCGAAATTTGAGAATTTACTTTTCCACTGATAGTTAATCCACTTTGGACTTTTGAGATTATTAGAGATGTTAAATAACTCCACCAAAATATTGTTCCTCCTTAGTTGTTTTTGTGGTCTTGGAGGTTGTAGTAAAAGTCCACCCAATTTTTCATTTTACGATGTGCCCTGGCCAAGCGATACGCGCACGGTTGAGGATGGCAATACGCTTTTATCGAGTGGGCAAAGACAAATAAATTATTTTCCACATTCTTCTCCGAATTCATTACTCGTAAATGAAAAATTTGCCGCACAGATTCTTTATCGGCAAGGTGCCTACAAAGCGCAACAAGGTGGAGGTGATTTAGCAGAAAAGGATCCCAGTCATCATCTGTTGCCAAAATTTGCGTTTGGGGTTAATAGCGGCGTTTTTTTCAAAATGGATCAGACTATTGATATTTCATCTCTCCCTGATAACACCAGCCCACTTGAATCTATCGCGGATGATTCATCGATTATGTTAGTCAATATTGACGAAACATCAACTCGTTATCTTGAGCGTATTCCGGTACTAGTGGATTTAAAGCAAGAAGGAACACAAACGAGAGTTGCTAATTTGCTGAGCTTAATTCCCTATCCTGGCTATAGTTTGGAACAAGGTAGTATCTATGCTGCAATTGTCTTTAATGGTCTTAAAGATAGCTCAGGTAGTAGTGTTGTAAGAAGTAAACTTCTTGATAGCATTAAACGTGCATCTAGCTACGAGCAAACTATTTTTACTTCAAAACAACTCAGTCTATGGAAAGAACACCAGGCAGTTGTCGAGAAATACGTTGTAGAGAACACAAGTTGGAATATTGAAAATATCGTTAATTTTACTGTTTATTCGACTCAAAATGTCGCTAAGACCGCTTTAGATCTTGCTGATGGATTACATACACTCAATGATGATGATATTCGCGGATTTATTGTGTATGACGCTGAAAAAACTGAAAAGAATCCGACTATAGTGCAAAGTTGCGATGGATATCATAGTTATGCGATTGTCGCCGGTAATCTAAAAATGCCAAATTGGCAGAGTGGTGATTACTCTAGTGGTTATGTTCTTGATGGTGGAGCAATAGAAAACATACGTTTTGATGAGAATAATAAAATTATTGTAAACAAAACATTGTTAACACCTTTTCAGGTAGCAATTCCATGCTCAATACCAGGAACAACTGGCAGGCCCTATGTGGTTTCTGAACCTGGAACGGGTGGATCTGCGTTGGATGGATTGCAGATTGTTACTGAGACACTGGAACAGACCTCCAGATCTAAAGACATCATTGCCATTTCGGTCCCTTCTTATATCGCGAATGAGGCTCGTTGGCCGATGGGTGCAAAAAGCTTTTGGAATTTAGTCAAAGGTTTTTCACCTGCGGATATGACAGAAAGCCAGTTCTTGATGAATCTAAGAAATAACTTTCTAAACCCTGTTTCTGCAAACGATAGTCAAATACAAGTCGCTGCGGAATCTTATATCTTGAAACGTATTGCCGAAAATTTACAATGGATAGCTATGCATTACTTGGATGCAACTGTATTGCAGTTTGCTGGACTCTCAACAGATCATTTTCGTGTTGAAAAGGGGAATGGCGGTCTTACAGGATTTAGCCAAGGTGCCAATAATGGATTTATCAGTATGTCGATGGATTCGGATTACAAGTTTGCTTATTTCGGCAGTGGCGCGGGTTATTTTGCGCCTATGATTGCACAGAGGGAAGATCTTAGAGCCGGACTACTAGCACTATTTCCTTATGTCACGGCCAACGAACTTGATATCTATCATCCACTGACAAATATAATGCAATCACTTTTGGAGCGTATGAGTTCAGTTAACTATATTCCCTATGTTGGTACTGGAAAAAATATTCTGTTGACTGCAGGTGAATATGATGACAAGACAGTACCGCTAGCAACACAGGCGAATGGTATAGCTGCCGCCAGATATGACTTAGTAGGTTTTACAAATTTTGAGTCTGGTTATGGATTGGTTGATGTAGATGGCTTTAATCAGTTGTTAGCACCATTAAAAGGGATGCAAGGGGAATCAATACCTGTGGAAGGAAATCTTGCGAGTGGCAAGAGTGGATTGTTTTCTATGCATCCTGGAGTACATAATATGTGGAAATGGTTTTGTGGCGGTGGTGTGGGAGAATTCTTTTATACTGCTTCACATGATGCAAAAATTGCAAAAATTGATATGGATGTGAATTCTAGTTTTTACTATTGCAGTAGCTACTACCCAGGACGGTAAAGAGCTTTCTTAACCGTTACCGTTGTGCAGCATAAAGTCTAGAACAATGGAATCCGTAATCGTTTCGACTGGAGCACGTGCATCTGTAAATATTATGTTAGATGCGATTGTAGGGCGGAATTGTAAAATTGCTTTTTGCATGGAACTATAGAGTAAACGGGATTCAGTCGGATTGATTTTTTCCATGTTATCAAACAAATTCTCTCTCTCTGTAGTTTGGTTGGTAGCAATCAGAACTGTATTCAGGCCATAAGAATCAATAGTGTGTACGCTAGGGAATACGGATAAAAGAGTTGCCGTTATGGCCTCCACGAGTCTTCTGTCATTAGGTGTTCGTCCTACATTAATCGAAAGTACACCTTGTTCTTCCATATGATTCTTAACTTCAGTAAAAAATTCTTGAGTGGTGAGGTGCCATGGTATGTAAGGTAATTTATAGGCATCAATCGCAACTGCGTCGTATCGACCGCTTAGCCTATTGAGTTCATATCTGCCATCGCCAACAATTATGTTGAGATTGGGTTCTGTCATAGAAAAATATTCTTTTCCTGCAGCAACTATTTCAGGATCGATTTCAATTCCATCAACTTTGATGTCACCAAAAGTGTGTATGTATTCTTTGGGTATTGTTCCTGCGCCCAGACCTATGACCAACAAATTACTTATTGGTTTTTCATTTTTGCTGTTGATATAAGCAGGCTCTAGAAAATAGGGTGCTGTGAGCATGTTGCTCCATACGCCTAAACGATCAAAATCAGCATCATCGCAATACATCGAATGTATAACCTGTCCCTCATTTAGATGTAGGTAATTGCAATTGCCTTCACGCACAACTTCAATATAGTTATATGCGGATTCAGTCTCGAAGATTTGATGGTTAGTTGTTTTTATGTTGCCAGTTCCCCAGAGATAAACGAAAGGTAAAAGTACGAGTGGGAGAACTACGGCTTTACCTACACGTAGTGTTTCGATCCACATACCAACGAGACCTGATATTAGTAGTAAAGAACCGAATATGATTGCAGCCATGCGTGAACCTGTCGTGGGAATTATCCATAAGACAGGAAGATAGGTTCCTACTAAGCTACCCCATGTTGAAATAGAATAAATTCTGCCGCTCACACGGCCAGCTTCTTCAATATTTCTTACCCCTAGTCTTATGGCAAATGGAGAGATGCAGCCTAACAAGGTAATTGGAATGGATAGGCAGATAAAAACGGCTACCAATGATCCTATCATCGATCCGAAATTCAGTTTGGCCAGAGTAATCGCTGTGGATTTTAAAATGAAGCTAGTTAAAAGGAGAAAGAAAGTGCTAGAAAACCCAGCTAGCGTGACAAGCGTATAAAAAAGTTTTGGATCCGGATTTTTATCCGCTAATTTTCCGCCAATAAAATAACCAATGGTAAGAAATAAAAGCACAAGCCCGATTACGTTCGCCCAAACGATATTTGAGGTGCCGTAGACTGTTTGTAACATTCGGCTGGTGACAAATTCCACCGCTAGTGTTGCCATTCCCGCAGTAAATACTGTAAAAAAAAGATAATTGCGGTTTTTTATGAGCGGTTTAATTACGAGAGTGTCACTCTTTTTGCTTTTTTTCATAGGTATGCAGATATTCTGATTTGCGGTTGCAATGGATGTTTAGTTTAAACCAACTCTGCTGAAAACATTGTCAATTGCCGAGCAAGTTCTGATTATGGTGAACTAAGTCTCAAAAAAAACGGGATTAAAACTTTTTCGGCTTGGCGAAATTTACAATCTGCAACCCATGGTTTCCTGTTGCTAAATAAACCTTATCGTCCTTTATGTCATAGTTCGAAATGTCCATTTCACCCCAGATCTCTCCCGTTACAATATTGGGAGTAAACAAAAGCATAAACGCGTCGAACGCAAGTTTGGTGAGATCTCTGCTTGCAAAACCAGTGGTGTAGTCACCGCCGACAACAACTAGGGAGTCATACATCCATTTAACAAATCCTCTGAACATGAATAAATCTTTATATTCGACGGCTTTCAGATTTTCTTTGTCATAAAGAGTGAAAAACCCTTTGCACTCAATTACCACATGCTCATCGGTGAATTTAATGGAACCGATAGCAGAAGAGGAGCACTGCGTATTTAGGTTAGTCGATAACCTTTCCGGATTAGTTGGATCACTGAGATCGAATACAGCGTATTCCAAAGGTTCTGTGTTTTTAACAGGCGCAAAGAGTTTATTGTCATCTACCTTCATACCCTCAAATTTATAATTTCCCCATAGATAGGTCGATAAAAAGTCCACCACAGGTTTTACTACTGTGAGGTATTCCAATAAATTGTCGAGACCACATACTGGATTCCGTTGGTCTGCATAGAATGAGTTAGTAATGTGTGACTCGTAATATCCCGACCAATCGATAACATTCACTTCTTCAAGAGCAGTGTAATCGCTGATATCTACAATATGGAGTTTGCCTAGGTTAGTAGAGACATAAGCAGTGTCACCACTGATTTGCAGTGCGTAACCGCTGGAAGGGCCAAGACGTTGACCAGCATGTACCTCACTTTGAACACAATTGGCTGCTGGTGTCTTCAAAGAAGGATTTTGACTTTTTGCAATTTCTAAACGGTGTACCGTCTGAAAATTATCGGAGATTGAGAGAGCATTCAAATAAACTAATTTTTTATCCAGGCTTTCGGAGAGAGCGAACAATATTCCGCTCTTCGCTTTGAGGCTTGTAGCATTGGCCAGTTCAGGATGTGTTGAAATTTCTCTAAGAAGAGATGGATCGGTCGCATCAAGCACCAATAAGCCGTTCGTTCCTCGTGAAATAAAGAGTAGGTTGTTGTCTACAGCTAGTTCAGTAATCTTACCTGTTGGATAAAAGCCAATGCGGGATGGTCGTTTAGGATCGGTGACGTCAACAACGATAAGAGCACTAGGGACTACAATGTACGCATAACCGTTGTCAATTATTACTTGTTGGGCTGGTGCGAGAGTATCTAAGTGAGAAATAAGACCCTCGTAACCAGCAATGGAGTTTGCTGTAGTGTTTTGCCCAGCGTGAACTGAAGTCAATAATTGAATCAACTCTTGATCTGAAATTAATAATTTTCTATTACCTGCACTTTTAAGTTTAGGGTCCCATTGAACGATGTCGATAGCAGTGGGTTTGTTACCGTTTGAATCTGGAGTGAGAAGCAGTGGAGCCAAAGCATCCAGCATATTTAACACTTCTGTGCCCGATTCTTGATTAATTGTAGAGAGCTGCATAGCTTCAAAAACAATTTCCGTAAGCGCAGAAACTTTCCAATCACCCTCTAGCATTTGTTCGCCTAGGACGAGGGCACGTACTCTACCTTCAATAGGAGTGGGTTTGTTTTTGTCGGTGATATTTTGTCGACGTGCTGAATTCACGATTTCATTGAAATCGATCCAATTCAATACTTGGTCATCATCAATATCTAGGTCGAAACCTCCTTTGGCTTCTACAAGATAAAGCCTATCCTTGTGAATACACCCGGCTGGGATAGTGAACTTGCCAGCTCGGTCATATATTTCTTTTACTAATGATTTCGCCTTGTAGAGATCAATAATCTCCCCATCGAAGATTTCGATTTCATTGGTGGTGGTCTTACAAACAGGTGTTTTGAGATCGTTGATGTCATAGATCGCAATGGACGAACCAATAATGGGTCCTAGATCGACATCGCCAATAATTTCTACGTCAACGGGACCGCTGTCTCCGCTGATTGGGTCAGCTGGTTCTGGTGGGATATCAATCACTCCAACATCGTTACTCGCGCCACCAGTTCCTTCTATACCTGATGGATCAATGGCTCCGCCAGTGCCTTCAATCGCAAGCAAATCGACAGAGGTATCTTGTGCTAGCTCTGCATCACTCGCACCAGAGCTACATCCGCTGCTATTTAGGATCAAAACTATCAGCAGAAAAATAAATTGGGTTTTACAAAGTAAGCGCATCAAACTTCCTATACAAACGCACGAATCAATAGAAGCTGGTTCTAGTGTTGTGTTGAATATTCTCTAAGGGATTGCAAACTAAAATTGTCCGCTAATTGCCAATGACTTAGCAAGGTATAGATCACAATTTGGGGTAACAAATTTATGTGACGGCTCATTATATTTGTGCAACCAAATTGCTGCCTCATTCTAGCATCATGCTATTCGAATGATCAAAATATGTTATGTTTTAACATGAGATTATTGTTACAACAGCGAACTATTGGCGTAATTGAGCTGATTTATGATTTAGCCGATGATAATTCGCAATCTTGAGCTGAGAATTTATCATTTTATTTAGTAATTGCTCTCTTCTAAAATTATCTGTTCGTTTTGAGTTAGTGATGACGTGCATCAGATGTGAGTGGTTGCTGACTTTGAGCATAGAGAAATTGGCATCCACTCCGATATCGACCAATTGATCTCTGTACTAAACTCACAATATTGTGTGGTTTCAGTCAACGCTGAATATTTTCTTTCATACACTGTTAGTGAAAAAGGCTATGCGAAAATATCCAATCTTCGTTTTAATTTTCGTGACCAGTTGTTTTTTGTTTAACACTGCGCACAGTGATGTATCAGCTCTTGAACAAGCAAAAATATATTACAACCAGGGCCAATACGCCCAAGCCGCCCAATTCTTCTACCAATCCGCTCAACAAGGCGTTGCCGAATCGCAATACATGATCGGTTATCTGTTTCATCGCGGACAGGGAGTGAAACAGAATTCTGAAAAAGCCTTGCTGTGGTTAAACAAATCTGCGGAGCAGAATTATTTAGAGGCACAGTATTTTCTTGCGCTAATGTATGCGATGGGATTGGGTGTGCCGGTCGATCGTGAGCGGGCATTGCAGTGGTATCGCAGAGCGGCGGAGAGCGGACATCCCGCTGCGCAATATTTTTTGGGTTTGGCTTATAAAGAGGGGCAGGGGGTTGCGCCGGATATAGCTATCGCTATTAAATGGTTTCTCAGTGCGGCAAATTTGGGAAACGCCGATGCGCAAGTTATGTTGGGAATGTTGTATATGAACAACGAAGGCTTGGACAAAAATTTTGCTGAAGCGACGAAGTGGTTGCAGCTTGCGGCAGCGCAGAATAATACGGTGGCGTTATTGGCACTGGCTGATCTGTATAGTCAGGGTGTAAATAAAGATTTGGTTAAAGCTTTTGAGTGGACGAAAAAGGCGGCTGAACTGGGTGATGTGAAGGCGCAATTTCAATTGGGGGTTTTGTATGAGACGGGGGATGGTGTGCAAGCCGATCAATTAGAGGCGATCAAATGGTATCGGAGTGCGGCGGAAAAGGGTGATGAGGCGGCTGTTGCTAAACTTAAAGCGATAGTGGGGCAGACAGATTAAATCGCTGTAAACGCAGTAGAGTTTTAGGCTCGTTCGCAATAGGGAGGAATCATTTTCGATTTGTCGGCCAATCTCAAACTTATTGCGCTAAAGCGAAAAATGGTAATGATGTAACAACCTAAATAATACCTATTCTGCGCAAATTTTATTGCCTTCCCCAGTCCACATTGTGGCGTTAAAAACTATAATTAAATTAGTTCGTTAAGCTTGTTCGCATTTCTTTAACGAAAGCCCGCATAGCTTGCTGATCAACTCCCTCTCCCATCTGGGAGAGGGTAGGGGTGAGGGTAAAAATATTGAAAATTTCGCTATAATTCAAGATTTTTCCTCGAATGGCTCCGCTGCCCTCACCCTAGCCCTCTCCCAAAGGGAGAGGGAATTAGTAGATCGTAATGCGGATGTTGTTGGTGGTCGTGTTACCTGGGTAAGTATGGCAAAAATCGCCTCGATTATTTTTTTCTGGCTGATCTCTACATCGGTTGTCGCGTTGCAATCGATTCCGTTCGATCGTCTCGATGAAGCACTTGATGTTGCCCCCTTTCTTGAATGGCTGGAAGATACCGAAAATATAATTACGCCGGAAGATATTCTGTCTGGCAGGCAAGACGCAAACTTCCATCCGAATGGTGCTGGAACTTTTATCGGCTTAAATATGAAGAGTCGATATTGGTTGCGCTTGAGTTTAGATCCCTCGCAGGAATACACCAATAAATATAGCGAAGTTATTGCACACGTTCCCATTTCATCTTTGCTAATTTGGCGCCTCAGTGTTTACGCCTATATCAATGGGGCTTTAGTTCACCAAACTTTGGCGGGTCATCTAGAGCCCTACCGTTCGCGAGACGTGGATTTTGCGCAATATGCGTTTCGTCTTCCCGTGCAAGCGGGTAAACAAACATTGATGCTTGCGCGAGTAGATAATACCGAAACAGTGATCCCGGCAATCCTGCCCTTGAGTATCATGAATAATGATGCATTTGGTAATATTCGGGCGCGATTTAATTTTATTGACACCTTGTTCTACGGCATGATGTCTGCGCTGTTTATTTATAATCTGTTTTTATTTTTTGCGTTAAAAGAAAAACCTGTCTACGGCTATTATCTGCTGTTTCTTCTTTGCGTGATGTTGATTGGCTCAAACAATGATGGTTTGAGTTCGCGCTGGCTTTTTCCTCATGAGGCGGTAAAGAATCAATTTTTAAATGCTTCGGTTGGTACGGCGGCGGGCATGGCCTATTGTGCATTTGTTTTTTCGGCGCTGGACGGTCGTCGTCAATTCCCTGGTTTCATCAAATACTATCGCATGCTTTTGCTGTTTGGCCTCATAGGAACTTTTGTGGTTTTAAGCGTAGATACGCTTAGCGTTGGCGTGGTCATCACTCAAACCTATTCAAGCGTGTCTCTATTGTCAGCGCTATCATTTGCCGCGCTATGTTTCACGCGCAAAATACCGGGAGCGATTTATGTGTTAGTGGCAGAATCGCTGGTACTGACCGGTGCGACGATTTATATGTTGATGTACTACGGCCTGGTGCCGGTGAATGAATTCACCATCTGGGGCATTCATTGGGGATTTCTCGCCGAGTCGCTCGTACTTTCTTTAGCACTGGCAGCGCGTACTCGCGATGCCCAACAAGCGGCACTTAAAAATCTCGAAAAATTTGAAACCCTGTTTGATGAGTCACCGACAGGATTGTTTTCTTATAACATTGCCGATAAAAAACTAAAGTGCAACACTGCTTTTGCTAAATTGTTTAATCGAAATTCACCCGAGGAGTTTGATCAAAACGAAGGTGCATTGGATTATCTCAGTGAAGCCGATCAGCAAGAGGTGAATTCAAAACTGGCGCGGGATGGACGTTTAACCGATTACGAACTTTATGTCGAACATCCCCGAGGTGAAATCTGGGCGTCCTTATCCGTCAGGTTGGTGACTGACGCTAATGGGCAAATGACGGCTGTTGATGGTTCGATGACGGATATCACGCAGCGAAAATTAAAAGAAAAGGCGGAGCACGCTAAACAATTTGCCGACCTGGCACGCAAAAAGGCCGAAGCGGAGAACAAAGCCAAAAGTGATTTTCTCTCTAAAATGAGCCACGAAATTAGAACGCCGATGACAGGTATTATCGGCATGGCGGATCTTTTGAGTGACCGTCTTAATGATGTGACTGATCAAAAATTTAATAGCATCATTCTCTCTTCGGCATCGGCGTTGTTGACCATCATTAACGATATTCTTGATTATTCGAAAATAGAAGCCGGTAAAATGCAGTTGGAAGCTATCCCGATTGATCTTGAAAAACTGGCGGATGAAGTGCTCAATATCTTCCAGGTTAAAGCCGATGAGCAAGGTGTCGAACTCATTTTAGATATAGCTCCTAATCTTTATTCGCATCGTATTGGTGATCCGGTTCGTATTAAACAAATTATGCTAAATTTTATGAGTAATGCGATCAAATTTACGGAATCAGGTTCAGTGACGTTAGTCATTGATACCAATGAGGCGAGCGACAACCGCGTTACTATCGCCGTGAAAGATACTGGGCCAGGTATCGCGAAAGACGTACGACAACAGCTGTTTAAAGCATTCAGTCAGGCCAGCACTGCTACTGCACGTCTCTATGGTGGTACTGGGCTCGGTCTCTCAATTTGCAAAGAATTAGCCGAAATTATGCAGGGCGAGGTGGGTGTAGAGAGTGTCTTGGGTAAGGGCTCGATGTTTTGGGCGAGAGTCGTTTTGCCAATTGAACCAGGGAGCCAACAGATAATTGAGCCTGCTGTAGTTAATTTTTGCAAAAACAAAAGAGTGCTAATTTGTCATGAAAACTCACAGGTGATTCGTCCCTTAGAAAAATGGCTCAAGTGTTGTGGGATGTCGGCTAAGCTACTCAACCACATTTCCGGAAATTTAACCTGGGCTACGGACTATGATTTGGTGTTCTATCCCGAACAGCTGATCTCGGATGTGAAGCATCAATTGCGGCAGGATCAGGACGGTGCCAGGCTGGTGTTGCTGCGCAATAGCTTTCATTCGATACCAGGCATGGAGTCAAATGAATCTCTGGTGTTGTCGCTGCCCTGCACACCATCGCAGTTCCTTGAAGTTTTGTATCGCGCATTTGAGCAGGAGCCACCGATAATAGCTGCGCCGAAGAAACTTAACGAACAATTTGCACTGCTGAAGTCTTATAAAGTGTTGGTTGCCGAAGATAACCCGGTGAATCAATTCGTGCTGGAGAATATGATTAATAAAAATGGCCATCGCTGCACGCTGGTGGATAATGGCACCAGCGCAGTGAATATGTTTAAGTCTTCGATCAAAAGCAACAATCATTTTGATATTATTTTAATGGATTTTGAAATGCCCGAGACCAATGGGTTAGATGCAACTAAACAGATTCGAATTTGGGAGAGCTCAAGTCCGCAGCAACTTCACCCACCAATATTTGGCTTAACGGCGGAAATAGGCCGCGAGCGTTTGCAAGAGGGGATAGATGCCGGCATGGATGGTTATCTGCTGAAGCCGTTGCATCAGCGGCAGTTGTTGGAGTTGCTGAGTCGGCTGGAGGGGAATGGAGGTTAACAAATCGCGTTTAAAGAGGTTGCCGCAAAACTCCCTCTCCCTTTGGGAGAGGGCAGGGGTGAGGGTGAAAATGTTTATTCATGGAGCTATAAATAGTTCCCTAAAATAGCTTTTTTCCCTCACCCTAACCCTCTCCCAAAGGGAGAGGGAATAATATAGATCGCTCTTTGTTAACTGTGCGACAGCCTCTTTAGCCGCGATTTTGTCTTTGTTGAAAAGGTAAAGGTAATTAATAAAGCTGTATCACCACTCGCCGATTTTTAGCGCGAGCTTGATTCATCTCTTCGAGTGATCCTTCAACCGGCACTAAGGGTTGGGTGTCGGCAAATCCCAACACAATTAAGCGGGTTGGTTCCACACCCAGTTCACTAAACAGTTTTAACACGCGGATGGCTCTCGCAGTGGAAAGCTCCCAATTTGAGGGAAACTGTTCGGTGTTAATCGCTTGATCATCGGTATGCCCTTCGATTTTAACTTTGACATTTTTGTTTTTAACCAGCTGCACCAGTTGTACGATGACGAGTCGAGCTTTCATGGTGAGTTCAGCAGAGCCAGATTGGAACAAGAGTTCACTGCTTACGGTAATTTTTAAACCGGTGTAAGTGCGTTCCACACTTAATTGTTCACTGAGATTTTGCTCGTTGATGGAGGAAGTGAGATCTTCAGCCATCTGCTTGTAATCAGGAACTGTCTGGTCTGTTTCGTGTTGGCTGGTGCCCATTGGCGCATTAAATGACGTTGCGACCGATTCACGCATTTTTTTCGCCTTATCGGAGTCGACGGCAGTAATAGTGTAAAGGATGACAAAAAACGCCATTAAAAACGTTATCATATCGGCAAATGGTAAGAGCCAGCTATCTAAGTCTTGGTCACTTACTTTGTTTTTAGCGTATCGCGATCGTGGCATGGAATATTTTTTCTAACTCACTTAATTTGATTGGTTAACTATCATCGCTGCTTTTTTCTTTTTCTTTGCTTTTGACCTTTACTGCGGCTTTTGCACCGTTTTTGTTTTTTAAATTACTCTCGGACCATTTTTGATTGGGTAAAAATGCTTTCAATTCGTCTCTTACATACTGCGGTGGTGTTTTTGTTGAAACCATGATGAGCCCTTCCATGATAACGCGCATGAGTTGTTCGCGTTCGAGAGCGCGTCTTTCCATTTTTACCGAGAATGGCGAAAAAAGCAGATTTGCCAGCAACAAACCATAAAGTGTTGTCATCATCGCGATACCGATGGATGAGCCGATAACCTCGGGATTTGATTGTAATTGTTGAAAGGCCACTACAAGACCTATTAAAGTTCCAACCATGCCAAAGGCTGGTGAGAATCTTGCCATGGTACGAAAAATTTCCGCTTCTGCCAGATCGCGCGCTACCGAATTTTCAATACTTAATTCCATAATATGGCGCAGTTTTTCTGGTGGGTATTGATCGATGACCATGCGTAGGCCATCTTTTATAAAATAATTGTCGACATGTTCGATCTCTTTCTCCAGTTTGAGCGCACTTTTATTCATCGCCTGTTTAGCTAAATACACCAGCGACTCTATATAAACTTCTACCGGAAGATGTTCGCGCTTCATCACCTTTAAGGCCGATGAAAAAAGTCCTAATAAATCTTTTAATGGATAACAGACAAAGGTTGCTGCAGTCACTCCCCCAAGTACGATAGCGAGACCTGCAGGATCCCAAAAAAGCGCGGGGCTGCCGGCTGAGGAGTATACGGCAGTGATGAGAACAAATAGGCCAATAAGAATGCCGACGATGGTTGAGATATTCATAGCAGGTGATTCCGTTCGTGTGCTGTTTTATGCGTTATTCATTAATGGTTAACCGGCCTTGATCGCTCTGATTTTCTCAAACAGCTCGTCGGTGACCAGCGCTATATCATGATTGGTCAATGTACCGAGATCGTCGGCAAAACTTTTTATAACTTCTCGACGTCTTTCAGAGAGGCAGCGCTCGACCCGTTTATAAATCTCACCATGCGGAATACCCTGCATGAGTACACCCAATTGATAGGGCTCAAGTCGTCCGATGGCTTTTTCTAATGTGGGCGTATCACAAAATTCCAAATCTTCGACCTCGCACCATTCATCCATACTTTTAACTATGCGCTTGGTAAAGTAATCCTTGCCGTGTTTATTGAGCAATTCGACTATTTCCGAGCGGCGAAAAACAAAGGATTTATCGGGAAAATCGCCGGAAGATAAACGCGTGAGAATTGTTTTACGCGAACCATGGGTATAGCCCATTAAGGTTTCCATATCCATCAGTTCTGATTCCGTCGGGCACTGACCGGTAATGTCGTAGTCGATATCCTTCGCCATCGACTTAGCTTTTTCAATTAATTGGCGAGAAGTAAGTTCTATTTTGCGCTCGCCCTTTTTACCTACAAGTTTCAGAAAACCTAACTGAGACATTTTTTGTAGCAAATTTTCCACGCCAAACTCGGATAGGCCCATGACGCGAGCGATAGTTGTAGCGATGCCGTCGTGTTTAATGAGGTATGTTTTTTCGTCTTTTTCAACGTTTTTACCCTGGGCATGAAGCTCGATGATTTCCGCTGCAACAACTAATGGATGAGCTGCAGCACCGGACATTGCAGCGCGATTATTGGCTTGTACCAGGCGTTTGAGTTGAGCCATTAATAATTGACGAATGACTGGCGGTACTTGTTCCATTATCTGCTGTAGCTTTGCCTGAGTGAAATGGTAGACCTCGGTGTAGCTCGAGGCGGTGGCATTGGCGCTGCGTTCTTGTTGCAGTAACGCAGCCATTTCGCCAAAGCACTCGCCGGCTTTCAATTTTTGTAGCACGATACTTTTACCGTCACGCGAAATACTAATCTCTACTTCGCCGGATTTGATTACGTAGATGGAATCATCCGATTGCCCTTCACGAAAAATAACTTCGCCGGGATAGTAATGTACGATATGTTCGTTTTTCTGTTTGTCTTTTTTTGATTTATCGCCTGAATCAGACATAAAATCCTTTGCTTCTATGGTTCTTAAATATTTATAGCGATTCCTGATAATCGCCGTGAATCAGGAGGGTCAAAAAAAAGTATAGCTCTATTTATTGCGAAACATGGAATATTCAGCGTAACCAAAATAGGATTGCGAGGGCTAGTTGATATAACTAGAATTATGACCAGTTTGGCCTTACATTCATTGGGTAATTATCGCGGTGTCCAACTGTTTCAAGAGTAACTTTCTAACCCGCTGCAGGTGCACAAAACGCTGGGTAAAGGGTTGCGAATCAAAATCTTGGTCAATGCTTTTCAAAGACATTAATTCACTGAAGTACTCTTCAATCAGGCCCACCAAATCCATAGACACATGTGTTTTTAACTGTTCAAAGTCGGTCTGATAATTTGCCACACAATGATTAAATTGGTTGGCTTTTGGAGTTAGTTCACGCTGCGCTTCGGCATTCAGGATTGTTCCATCAGCATCCTCGTGATCAAGACAAGTTAGTTTCAATTCGACGAAACAGATCAGCAAATCATAGAGTTTTTGTTCGCAGCTAAATAGATTCTGAAAGAATCCACGGAGGAAGCGAATGCCAATGATCTCGGCTTTTTGCTGGGCATCTTCTGTGGATTGGTCAGGAGTGCAGGCAAGTTCAAGCAGCTTTGCGAGTAAGGCATCAGATAGTCCACGTGAGTGAGAGCGAGCTTCTTTCACGCTATCTTGCAGGGCGATTAGCTTTTTCGTATCGCGACGTTTATAGAGTTCTTCCGTTTGTTGACGCTGCTTTTCTTGACGAAGTTTTTCTTCTTCTTGAAATTTCGTTTCATGGTATTGCTCGAAATCATCGAGATTCGGTTGGATATCTTTGACCGGCCCTATTGCTGATCCAATGGAATGTCCACCTTTAGCCATCTCCGTAGATTGAATTTCAATTCTTGCTTGTAACTCAATGACCTCTTGCAACAGATGGGTGTTTTGCTCTTCCAGGGCTTTCATTTGGGTTAATCGTTCTAAATGAATGGGCTTTTTAGCACTAAAAAATCCACTGTACAGGCTGACTAAATAGGTGAGCGGGTGATAGATAATGAGAAAAAAAAGTGTGGTAGCGAGCGGATTAAAAAATCCTTGCAGCAAAATAGGGTTAAGGGTGGGGAACAGAACCCTATCAATATACTGAAACTTTTCCTCAAGGGATAAGCCTGTGGACATCACCATCACAAAGCGGTAATTCCAGAGCAACCAATTGAGAGTAAAACACAACAGCAACCAAACGCCTGATAAGCGTGTAGTTTTAATGTCGAGGTCAGTGGAATCACTCATTTATTGGAGATGACTGCATGCACAAAAGACACCTTATATTTTCTTCGAGGATGCCGTATTATCGGTAGAACTTCTCTTAAATGTAGCCTGCTTCCAGGCTACATGCTCAACGACATTTCACGACGCAGTTTATGCGTTTAGAGCATGGAACTTGAAAGGCTAAGTATTGCCCATATATTAAAAGGGGCATTCTCTCGAGCCAGAATACGGGAAAAACAGGAATAAATAGTTGTGGCAGATAAACCGATCAAACCCACTGAAAATAGAAAAGAAATAACCGAATTCCTAAAGCAGGTTGAGCTTACCGATAATTCGCTCATCAAAGCCGGAAGTTATTCTGGTCGTTTGTTATTTGTCATGGATGCCACCGCAAGTCGCCAGCCGACCTGGGATAAGGCTTGTCACTTACAGGCAAAGATGTTTTCGGCGGCTGACAAAGTGGGGGGTTTGGCGGTTCAGTTGTGTTATTACCGTGGCTTCAATGAGTTTGAAAGCTCTCCCTGGTTTGTCGACACCGCTGAGCTCTCGGCGTTAATGGCGCGCGTTCAGTGCCTGGGCGGGTATACCCAAATCGTTAAAGCCTTGCGCCATGCAATACAGGAAACGCGAGCGAAAAGAATCAATGCGGTGGTGATTGTCAGTGATGCCATGGAAGAGCATGTCGATGAATTGTCTAACCTTGCTGGCCAGCTTGGTGTGCTTAATACGCCAATATTTGCCTTTCAAGAAGGCAGTGATCCCATCGTCACCCATGCCTTTATGCAGATGGCGCATTTGAGCGGTGGTGCCTTCAGTTCTTTTAATGAAAACAGTGCGCAGGACCTGGAAGATTTATTAGCGGCGGTGGCCGTCTATGCTGCCGGTGGGCGCAAGGCACTGGAAAATTTTTCCAGCAACATTTCCGGTACCAGCTCCAATACCATCAAACTTCTTACTCAACAATTGAAACGATAGCATGGCTCGACTACTGATACTTGCGCTCTTAATCGCTTGCGTTTATGGCTATTTTACAAAGAAAAAAGGACTCTCTGTTAAGCAATTAAGATTGCGTCTCGCGTTCATGGGAGTTCTGGGTTTGGCGATTTTTTTGGCGGCAACAGGACGCATGCATTGGATTGGCCTGGCATTGGCCGCAATGTTACCGTTGCTTCGCACCCTGATGATTTTTTTAGTGCACAATTTCCCTCTACTGCATTCGCTCGCGCGCCGTTATGGCTTATTTCAAAATGGAATTTTTGGCGCAGCGGGCATGAACAAAGCAAATAATCGTTCGACGGTAACTAGTGCGGTGTTAAAAATGACGCTCGATCATCAATCGGGTGATCTCGATGGCGAGGTGTTGCTAGGGGATTTCAGCGGAAAAAAATTGTCAGAACTTACCGAATTACAGCTGCAAAGTCTGTTGGTATTTTGTAATTCTTCGGATCAAGAATCAGTTGACCTATTACAAGCCTATATAGAACGAAGATTTGGCGAGCAGTGGCAGGGCGAACGGCAGAATCAACACGGTGATGGTGTGGAAAATGGCTCTGCTAACGCAGGTTTTGCCGATTATATGGATGAGAATGAAGCCTTGGCGATTCTCGGGTTAGAGACAGGTGCCGATAAAAAAGCTGTCATTGATGCCCATCGAAAGTTGATGCAAAAACTTCATCCCGATCGTGGTGGTAATGATTATTTGGCGGCAAAAATAAATCAGGCAAAAGAGTATCTGCTTAAGGGCAATGCTAAAAATGGCGTTTAGATAAGTAGATGCATTCATCTCATAGCGTTGCCTAGACCTATGCATTCCCATGCTCCCGAGGGTGTCGTAAAAGTCTAACGGTGGGCGGTGCCCACCCTACATTTAGAGGCAAATATTGCGAATTAGCACTACTTGTAGGGTGG
>OBEQ010775418.1_pt1 | contig 18952 bp, 16 predicted proteins | sample 1670901 | NCBI WGS metagenome assembly OBEQ01 (sample SAMEA104232315, study PRJEB22302) | groundwater metagenome | biome: forest; feature: aquifer; material: groundwater | place: USA | collected 2011-08-07 | depth 5.4 m
ACTGTTTGTTCTCGATTTAAGAGAGATATAACTAAAAATAGAGCGTAAAAAACTAACCACTTTCTTTTACTACTTTTAAGATAGTACCATACAAAAAGCATTTCTAATAACCAAAAAAAAGTACTCAGCGTGTCTGTTAGAATATACGAAGACCAATCAAGTAACGGATAAAATCCGACGAGTAAAGCAGCTCCCAAGACGCCCCACATGTGAGCCATACTCTGTTTCAAAAAAATGTAAAAGAGGTAGATACATCCAAGATACGCAACAAACTGAGGAAAAATGAACGCGAAATCTATATTTTTGCCAAATCTAAAGAATAGAGTAGCTATAAATGGATACATTGGTCGCTTGGTGAAGAAGGCTAATGAGTTGCGGTATGCATTTTCATTGAAAAAGAAATTTTTTGAAATTTCATCATAGATCTGTGTTTCAAGTCCACTTAAAGTTTTATACCGCGCCTCAGAAAAATCGTCTCCGAGCATTTCATAGAAAACATGCTTATAAAAATAGCTGTCTGACAAATATACCGACTTATGTCTTAAAAGTAATAGAAAGTTAATGGCTGCAAGTAAAAGAAGAGCGGTAATTGGGGCGGCTAGCTTCAACCCTTTCATAAACTTTTTTTTGTACACAAGTGCATCTATAAAGCTTTAAATTTTAAGTAGTATACTCTATCTCAAATCATTCCTCCTGCATTATCAGAATAACGCTATCGCAAGTGAGGAGGTAAATTTAAGTATTTTTATAAGTGCCTTCAAAAAATTCTAAACCTAAAATATGAAGTAGTTTTGGTTCTTATGCATACTTTTATCGGGACTTATTCCTATTCTTTTTCATTTGCATATACTGGAAAAAGATTTTCTTTTCATGTTTAGAATTGGACTTTGAAGTCAAAACTACTATTATCAATCAGTAGTACCTCGATTTTGCCAAAGGTAGAACTTCGGAGGGCTTTTCGCTTATACGCCTCGTACTGCTGGTAATATTTTTCAGTTTCAACGAAATTTGGGTTAGTGAAAATGACTAAGTACTTCGTGTGTTTTTCAGCGGGTGGAGAATCATATAAATAGGTAAGGTTTGCATCAACGTAACTTTTGGCTGGCTCTTTTCCTTGCAGATAAAATAAGTAACGGTAGCCGTTGTAACGAAAACAGCTACTCAGAACATCGAGCGAAAATGGTTGATCGTTTGTTTCTGCAATAGCCCAGTCGACTGCCGCCAGTTTATCTGAGAAACCAAAGCGATGGTGCGCATTTTGCAATAAATGTAAATTTGCCAGCGCAAATATAATCAGAAGTGCCAGTACTACCAGTTTCCATTTTTTAGCAAACTGCGCCAATAGATAGGCCACCAATAAATAAAACGGTGGAAGCAGAGTCGCTAAGTAATGATCAAACAAATCGCCTTTGATAATGATCCCATAGAGTGTGATTCCGATATATGTCGACAAAAATAGAAATCCCAGCAGCCGCAAGGAGCCGACATATGGAGTCGACTTTTTAGTGGTGATGTAACATATGTATCCGAATCCAATAATGATCGGGATCAAAATCCACCAAGGTGTTTCTTCAACTCGACTGACTGCGTGCTCCGGGCAGTAAGAATACTGTCGGGCGAGATCCGTATCTCCGGCAACAAAAAGCGCTCGACTTACAACCCGAGGCAGAAACAGCAAGATATCAGGAATAGTTGTATGAATATTGCCCCCGTGTCTCGTTTTTACTTCTGCTATGTATTGGAGTATTCCGCGACTATTTGAGAAATCATGCCGTACATCAAATATCGCGAGCGGTAATAAAGAGAGTAAAAATGCACCTATCAATACTGAAACAAAAAAATTGATTTTAGTTTTAAAGAAAAAAACATGTTGATTTTTTTTAACGAAATAAGAAAAAGTAAAAACTAGTAACGTCATTAAATAGAGAACTAACACGGACGGATCGGTGTGAAATCCAAAAAACCAGACCAACGCCAGCAGCAATAAGTATTTGTGGCGGCCCTGAAGTAGTTCATGCAAAGACCACAGCGTCAACAAACTAAACATCCCGTCAAATACTAACCCCCAGTAATGTCGGTCAAAAATATTTTGATAAAAAGAAAATGTATAAAAAAAGACGGACAATAGAGCTATTTTTTTGTTAAACAGGGAGCTGCCGGTTTTGTAAAGAACAAATATAGTTGTAACTGCAATCCCCGCGGCAGCAATCCCCCAACCCAACGGATTAAGGTGTGAAAAATATAGAAACAATCCGGATAGCCAATAAAAATACGGCGCCACATGAAAATGCATCGGTGTCACGCCACCGATAAGCGGAATGTGGCCATTAACAAACATCCGCTTACCGACAAATGCGATAATTTCTTCATCGTAAGTAAAATGAAACAAATCAGATAGCCGCCAGAGACGGAGTACCAGAGTAAGAAAAATAAATAACAGAATCACCCAATTACGCTTTAAGCTTTTTGACATGTAAACAAATGCGTCGAGCCGGGAAACCAGTGAGTTGCCCGTCTCACTCGTACTTCTAAACCCGTATTTTTAAAAACAGCAAGCCATTCATTTCTGGTCCGGTAATAGATTCTATCTTGAGGATACAAAGCCAAATCCCAAAGTCGACTGAGCCACATAAATACCCCGTCATCCCTAGCAATCTCCTTAACTACCAATATTCCTCTTGGTTTAAGTCTTTGTGTTACTTTGTTTAAAATATTTAATTGTTCAGTATGTGAAATGTGGTGTAAAAAATCAGACATCACTATTCCAGCACAAGGTTTATAGGAGTAGGACTTGGCATCACCTCTTATAAATTTGAGATTTTCGAGGGAAAAACTTTTTTTCGCCAACTGAATTTTATTTTGATTTGAGTCAATACCCACTACTTGTCTTCCCTTACTTTCTGTAGCCAGAGCGTGGGCTAGCACTCCAATACCTGAACCAATTTCATATATAAGTCCCACCTCAGGTAAAGACTCACTAATCTCAGAAATAGGCAGTATGGAGCGTCTGATGCGATTCGCGATCATATATTGGTTTTTACTTGCGTCCGAAATTGCCAAATTTTTTTAATATATTCTAATGTGTCTTGCAATAAGTCAACGGTCGAAGTTTTGTCCCCACGTCGCCTAAATAACACCGGGACTGACGCTATTTTTAATCCTGCGCGCTCGGCTCGTAGAATAATTTCAGTGTCCCAAAACCACCCGGGATCACGAGTTCGTTTTAATACGGGTAAGATTTTTACGCGTTTAAAAAATTTGTACCCTGCTTCTGTATCAGGAGTCTGTGCATTTAATAACATTCTTACCAGTAAAGCGTAAATTTTACTTGCGAAAGCTCTGACTAAGCCGCCAGGACTAATTTTATATATTCTTTTAGCGCATGCCACGTCGTACCCTTGCTTCAACTTATCGAGAAACAGGTGAATGTAGCTGGGAGAAATTTCGCAATCAATGTCAATAAAACCCGCATATGTTCCTTTGGCATTTAAAATGCCATCTCGAACAGACTTACCTCTACCTTCATTTTTAGTGTGGAATATTGCATGAACATTGTAGGATTCTTTTTGCGAGTCTATGAAAAATTGAAGCATTTTTTTGGTAGCATCTTTGCTTTTATCTTCTACAAATATGACTTCGCATTTGCTGATTTGCCTGCTTAGAGAATCCAAAATATGCTTCGCGCTTATTTCAAAATGCTCGGCCTCATTGTAGCAAGGAAGAATTAAGGACAAAACCACATCTTTCATAAATAAGTCCAGCACATAATATCACATTGTGTGTTTAGCTAATGATAGTTTTTGGTTGCAACTGCTACAATAAACTAAGAAACATATGAAAGATAACGGAATTACAAAGTTTTTAACTAACAATGATACATTCTCAGCTGCTCGCATTCATCTGGAAGGCATGTCTCAAGACTTTTTGCCAAGCTTTGGCATAGGCTTTTTGAATATTTTGCACACTCATTTCTTAAAGTCTCCAGATGCCATATGTCTTGGTTACTATAAAAAAAGCAGGCTCTATGGGGTCATTGTTGGCTGTACCGATACTTCACGTTTCCTCAAAAAAGTTGTTACTAGAGGTTTTTGGCAGTTTTTACCTATTGTCTTACCAAAACTAATACTGTCGCCTAAAAAACTATATTACGTCTTACAGACGCTATTTTATGGCCAAGATAAATTTGATACTAGCAAATCAGAATTAATTATTTTATCAGTCTCCAAAGAAGTTAGACGACAAGGTATTGGTACGATACTACTAAAAGCTTTGAAAAAGGAATTTAAACAACAACATATTACTTCCTTCAAAGTTGGTGCACTTAGCACAAATCAAACAGCAAATACATTTTATCAAAAACTGGGTGGAGTATTTTCTCATACAATTTCAATTTATGGCAAAAAGTGGAACGTGTACAAATACGACTTTTATAACTCTGTCTAGCTTAGATTCTCAAACTATCTACCAAACAAAAACCTCTTTTTACATGCGTACTCTCTCGTCGAATCAAGGAAGAATCAGAAAAAAATTAGTATTTCTCAACGTAAAAATACCTTTCGCGCAGATAATGCCATAAAAACTTGGCTAGACTTACTCCACAAATCAGCAACAGAATTTCTAATATCGGCGACTTCAAAAATTCCGGTTTATATTGGCTGGCTTTCAGAAAAAATTCCGCTGTCAAAATGTTTCCAAAATAGGAACTTGTCACAAAAATCCAAGTGTAACTATGCAAAAGAACTATCCCCAGACCCACGAGCTTCATCAGTTTTGAATAGTAAGGGGTACGCGCAAACAAAGCGTGCAGACCAAGTAAGATTAGTGCTAAGTGCGGCAAAATAGTCGGAAAATAGTAGCGCCCCTGCAGTCCTAAAGAGAAACCATGAAAGGAAGTAAACAAATAATCAAACGTGATTAAAGCCGCCGCATATATAAAACTAGCATAAATCAGAAATAAAAATAAAACGCTATTTATGGACCGCGTCTGGGAGCGTATTTTTTTTACAAAGTAAATAATCAGTCCCCACCCCGCAAGCACCATCAGCCAATTTAGACTGCGCTGAATAAGTCTCGGCAAAGTCAGACTCAACCAGCGAAATACTCCCCAATACCAGGGAATAGTCTCGTGATATGCGTGCTTGAGAGTGCCGATCCAAAAAGCCAGATAACTTTTGAAAGATAAACCAGGAATGACAGCAAAGACGGGAATTTCTGGTATAAATTGTTTTTGATTAAGTATTCCCCCAATTGGATCCCGGAAAGCCCAAGTTGCTGCGACAATGACTAACAAAAGTGGTCCGCCAATTTTTCGACGCTGAAGCAGTAAAACAACCAGTGGAAACAAGAAAAACAACAGCACCAATTTTCCTTGTGGCTTAGTCAAGTCGCACAATGCGATCACTGCCAGTGATAGGCCAATCGTCGAAAGTTCCCACCCGCGACTCAATATAAGGAGGTTGACATAAATGGCAAGCGCAAACAGGACGTTAAATAAGTTATCACTGTTAACGCCCCCGAAAACGTAAGATAGCATGGGCTGAAACCCGACTAGTAATGCCAGATTTAATTGCAGTAAAGGATGGTGTGGAAATAAGCGTTTTGCGGTTTTAAATGTGACATAAGCTAATATACCAAACAACAGTATGTTGACTAAACGCGTCACAAAGACCCGCCACAAAATATTTTGGCTATAAACTGAGCGGTAAAATAACGCAGCTAACTGATAATACAATGGCGGGTAGGCTGTGGCTTCGTTTGTGACTAACTCCTTGCGCCAAGACAAGGGAAAATTTTTGATCTGGTTTTCATAAATCCCCATTTTGGAATCACTATAGGGAATATTAAACTCCGGATGATAAATATAAAGATTGTTGCCTAAACTGTCACGTTTAGTAGAAAGTAAAATTTCTGACTCGTCAATTTCGCGAGCTGTATTATTACTACTAGCCGGATTGATGGGGTTGCCTTCCGCATAATTCTGTACCTCACCAAAATGTGCTTGTTCATCAGGAAAATGCCATATGGGGATGTATGATATCCACAACAGCTGTTTGAATAACATAACAACAAAAAACCAGATAATTATTTTGTTATCTTGCCTTGCGTATTTGTGAAAATTTTTTGGGAGTTTCATTTGAAAATTATAGCATTTGTTTGACTACGTAGAATTGCAGTCACTATAATCCGGTCAATGAATAAAGGTGCACGAGAAAATATTGTTTATGTTCTCATATTCTTGGCATTCCTCGCGGTTGGATTATTTATTTCAAAAGATAGCATTCCCAATCAAGAAGGCTATTTTGAATTGGGTTGGAAAATATCTCATATAGATTTTGGGGGAATCTTAAAAAACGCTGCAATAACTCCATTAAATTTTTTAGTTGCGGTGATTATAGAGCGACTTTTTCATATATCAGTTGCTTCCTCTTGGAAGTTAATGGATCTTACCTTCAGTGCGCTATTAGGAACATTTTTGGCATACTTGTACGGTAAAAGACATAGATCTAACACTTTTATGCCAAAAATCTTATCTGCTATCGTTATTATCACCTCTGTAGGATATATTTACTCTTTTACATCTATGAGCGGAGAAGGGATGCCGCTTTTTTTTGCCGCCACCGGGCTTTATTTTTGGCAAAAAAAATCTTTTGTACCTGCCACACTTCTTTTTATTTTGTCATTTTTGTCTAAGTTTACGATATATCTTGTCGCCCCTGGTATATTCATTTGGACAATTCTTAACATCCGATATTTTTCGCGAAAAAATTTGATGCAACTTTTTGTTATGAGTATCTTTTTCGCAAGTATTTTTATAGTCTACCATTCAAGTAAAAATTGGGCTGATATTAAGCTTCAAAGTTTATATATTAATAATTTTTCACCGTGGATTATTTTAAACAACATTCCACCTTACTTTTTAGCTCTATTGTTAGGCGCGCCTTTAGTAGTAATTTTTACATTCCTAAATCCGTCTGTAAGAAATTTATATTTTACAGCAGCTGTAAGTGCAGGAATTATGTTGCTCAGACGCTATTTCTATTGGAATCATCCGCAACAAATCATTGTTTTTATGATGCTCTATTTTTTTACCGATTCAAAAGCAAAAATATTTTTGCAGAAAAAGTACGTTTTTTTACAATTGATTTTTCGACGTGTCTCCTTGCACTGTTACCTATCAAAACAGCGAACTATGAACTTTTCTATAAACACTTTACTGTAAAAGACTCTAGACAAATTGATGCTGAGATTTTGAAGGATCTTGATGGAAAAAAGGTTGGATACTATATGAATAGACGTTTCGACGAACTTTTTCCTACATATGAAATTTCTTATATGGACCCCTCCTGGGATTTTATTATTAACGATACAAAATATGTAGTGGTCCCTGGCATAGGATTACCACGTCAACTCACCAATTTCAAAAATTGCATATATATTTTTTATAGGCAAGTAGGACCAGAATCTATTTTTCGAGTAAACTGCGGTATAAATAAATAATTATCTCTCAAAGACTTTGCTAGCTGCATTTGCTCCAAGAGAAAAATATTCTTCACTTCCTGGTGGATAAATAAAGTTTTTATGCAGAATGAGTTGTTTAGCTATGTCTGCTCTCCTAAATACCCAATGTGTCTGATATACCCACTGAGTACCTGCAAAATTAAGTAGTAAAAAGGAACCAATGGCAATCATCAAATATGCCTTCTTTAAACGTATTGAGGAGGCAAGCAGTAAATAGTATGAAAATAATGGAGCCGCGCCTATAAGAGCGAAAGACAAGTAATGCGGAGAAACATGAAAAGGAAGTAACAAAAAAGGCGCGATTGCAAGAAGATAAATCCCAAACCACAATACTACTTGTTTCGATACTCGACTACGATTTCGGACAAATCCTATTAATGTACCAACAAACAATATAACTGATAGTCCAGAGACAAACAATTTAAGACCTGGATCCATACCATTAATAAATAAGGGTACTCCTATCAATCGCAAAAAATAAAATTTTATGGTCTCAAAAATATGAGAAGAAAAAGTCACCGAATAAAGCGGAGTATTTTGCTGCGAAGGAAAAAAATAAAACCTCAATAAAACCAACAAAACCGCACTAAATATGAATAGTAGCACAAATTTTATCGAGGTATTCTTTTTATATATCAAGAAATACAATAACAAGATTAGAGGGGTTATAATCAATACTTCCGAACTTAAAAGACCCAACAAATATGCAAAAAATGCTAAAACATATTTTTTACTCGTGAAAAAAAATAACGTCAGTGCGAGAAAGAAAGGTCCCAGTACGAAAGAGTATGCAGCTAACCATGACAGTGAAATAGTATGGACCTGATGTGTACCATAAACCAAGGCTGAAAACATGCTTACTTGTTCATTATTTGTCATTTTTTTGATCCATTTATAAAGAATAAAAGAAGTTCCTATATGTGTAATTAATACAACAACATGGTACGGAAGTGGGTTTAGTCCAAAAACTGTGCGTCCGATAAAGAAAAAAACCTGGGATGACAAAGGACGGTACCAAACAGCATCTGAGAGCGGAATAAAGAAATTGAAAAAATCACCCGCTGTTTTAATATGACTTATGGACAATAACCAAAAATCATCTTGAACAAAAAAAGTCAAAAGGCTAGGGAAAAAAAAAGTAAAAACTAGTCCAATGACTGCCAAGAATTTTTTCATCATTTAAGCATAATTCGCGAGTTATAATATTTCAATAGAAATGGATCCTCCTGTAACCATTTAGTAGTCTTACTAAGACCTTGTTCAAATGAATGCGCTGCTTTCCATACTAATTCATCCTTGATTTTTTTGTTATTTGCTCTCCAAATTTGCATATCCCATTCCCTATTGGGAAAGCTTTTCCAGACTGGCATAGTCTCTATATTCATCACCTTTTTAGCAATATTTACAAGATCTCTCATTGATATCTGAGTACCCGAACCTACATTGTAAATCGGGCCGTAATCATTAGCCTTCTTCTGACTAGCCTTAAGATAAGCGTCACAAACATCTTCAACATACACAAAGTCTCTTGAAATTCTAGGACCCACCAAAGGAGGAAGTCGATTTTTAAGGCCATGTGCAATTAGAGTTGGTATGAGTCTAGTCGATTCTTCGTACGGTCCATATACTGAGTACAAACGAAGCGTCGGTATATACATTTTGTGTGACTTTGCTTTTAATTGACATAAAACTGTAGCAGTTAATTTTGTGATTGCATACTCGCTATTAGGCATAGCGATATCGGTTTCACGAGGCCTGTCAGAATTGTATCCGTATTCTGATGACGAGCCGGTATTTACAAATGCCTCAAACCCCTGATTAATTGCAGATTTTAATAAATTCGCTGTAAGAGATATGTTGGTTTGCATCATCTTATGCATATCAGTTTGGAAAGAGTAGGCTCCATATGTTGCAAGATGAAATATCCAGTGTGGTTTAATTTTTTTAAATAGATTTATTATTGAATGAACGTCTTCAAAAATTAGCTCGTGCAAAATGATATTCTTTTTTATCCTATCGATTCTCCATGGGTTATATTTTGGTCTCACAAGTAAATGTATTTCATGACCTTCCATTAGTAATCTCCGGACTAGATTTGCACCGATGAAGCCAGTTCCTCCAGTTACTATCACACGTTTTTTCATACAAGAATTTAATTAGGATTTTTATTTATGAGATTTTGGGGCATTAATAATACTTTCAACTATAAATGGAGGGCGTCTTTTCACTTCATCGTAAATATGGGCGATGTACGAACCAATTATACCAATGCAGAGTAATTGAATACCGCTGAGAGCTAAAACTAAAACTATAATTAGTGTATAGCCATACGAAATCGAATTTGGTGTAAATAAACTAATAATAATCCGAGCAAAAATAAAAAGAAAGCTGAGCAAAAAAATACTAATAGCTAAAAATGTAATGCTGTCGAGCGGTATATAGGAAAATGAAAATATTCCTTTTCTTGCCCAATCAAGATTTTTGAAGAGCGAGTTAGTAGTTTGACCAAACATACGTTCTGGTCTTTTGTATGGAATGCCGGTTTGCTTAAATCCCACCCAACTTCTTAACCCGCGCATAAATCTATTGTTTTCTGGTAAGCTATTAAGTGCATCGATAACTTTTCGATCCAGTAACGAAAAATCGCCTGCATCTAGCGGTATGGGAATGTATGAAGCCGCTTTAAAAACCCTGTAAAAAAGTTTGTAGGCTATTTGCAAAAATAATGTTGCGTCTCTTTTTACACGAATTCCATAGACCACGTCAAAACCTTTCCTCCATTTTTTGTGTAGTTCTGTAATTAATTCTGGAGGATCCTGTAAATCCCCATCTAGGAGTACGGCTGCGTCGCCTGTGCAAATTTTCAGACCGCTAGTGAAGGCATTCTGTGACCCAAAATTTCTTGTATGATTTATAGCTGTTACTTTTTTATCGAACTTAATTATCCTGTTTAAGACTTCTTTAGTATTATCAGGACTTCCGTCATTGACAAAAATGATTTCATAATCCACGGCTATTTTCTTGAAAACGGATACAAGTCGTTTATGCATAAATGGAATGGCTTCTCCATCCCCATAACAGGCAATAACTGCTGATATTTTAGGTTTTTTTAGGTTCATCGTATTTTTCTCAAAGTGGTTGTTATTTTATCATTCTTGACTAAAAAATTGTCTTTTTTGCTCTATTTACTTGTAATTGCTTTTAGCATGGTATACTCAAGAATATGAATATTCCTGCAATCGAGGGCGGTAAACCAATCCGTAAGACCTTTTTAGTTTTTGGCAAACCCAAAGTTACAGAGGCAGAAATTCGTGAAGTTGTAGATACCATAAAAAGCGGCTGGTTGGGAACGGGACCAAAAACAAAAGCATTTGAAGAACAGTTCAGAAAATACTGTGGCTCCAAATTTGCTATCGCATTAAACTCATGCACTGCGGGGCTTCATTTAGCACTAGACGTTTTGGGGATTAAAAATGGCGATGAGGTTATTACTACTCCACTTACATTTCCTTCTACTGCAAATGTAATTGTACATCATCATGCAACACCGGTTTTTGTAGATATCGATAAAAGCACTTGGAATATAGACCCCGATCAAATTGTAAATAAAATTACTCCCAAAACGCGTGTAATCATTCCCGTAGACTTACACGGAAGACCATGCAATTACGATAAAATTCTAAAAATTGCTAAAGAACATCAACTCCATATTATTGAGGACGCAGCCCATGCAGCAGAAGCCATTTATAAAGGAAAAAGAGTAGGAACAATTGCAGATTTTACAGCTTTTTCCTTTTATGTCACAAAAAATATTATGACAGGTGAGGGAGGCATGTTGACGACAAACAAAAGAGAATGGGCAGATGAAGCGCGGATACGCAGTTTGCACGGCATTTCAAAAGATGCGTGGAAGCGATATTCTTCCGAGGGATTTAAACCATATGAGACACTCTACCCGGGATATAAATATAACATGATGGATTTGGTAGCATCATTTGGACTACATCAACTGGCCAACGTGGAAAAAAATTTAAAAGTGAGAACTCGATATTGGGACATGTATACAGTCGCATTTAAAAAAATAGATGTCCTTACTACACCACTGGATGAGGAAAAAAACACGCGCCATGCCAGACATCTATATGCCGTTTTATTAAATCTAGAAAGACTTAAAATATCTCGAGATAAATTTTTGGATGCTTTGCGAGCAGAGAACGTAGGCGCTGGGATACATTTTACAGCACTTCATTTACATAAATATTATAGGGAAACTTATAATCATAAAATGGGAGATTATCCAAATAGTGAGTATGTCGGAGCACGCACAATCTCACTTCCTCTTTCACCCGCAATGTCCAAAACAGATATAAGAGACGTTATCGATGCAGTTCTAAAGCTCGTCAAATATTACCGGAAATGAAAACGAAAACTATTTTAGTGACGGGAGCTGCGGGATTTATAGGGTATTCTTTATGTAAGAAGTTAAAAAACAACACCATCCTTGGAGTTGATAATTTTTATTCTAACTATAATATACAGCAAAAAAAAAGAGGCATCAAGGAGTTAGTTAAGAACAAGAATTTCCATTTTATAAAGGGCGATATTAGAGAGGCAGTATTACTCAAAAGAATCTTTAAAAGATTTACTATAGACAAAGTAGTACATTTAGCAGCCCTTACTGGCGTTAGAGCTTCTCTCAATAACCCGGATTTATATTACCAAGCTAATGTTCTGGGTACTAAACGAATATATGAAATAAGTATTAAAAATAATGTCAAGCAATTCATTTTTGCCTCTTCTAGCAGCGTGTATGGAAAAGGAACCCGGATTCCTTTTACTGAAAAACAAAAATTATTTCCACAATCACCATATGCGCAGACTAAAAAAAAAGCCGAAGATATACTTTCCGAACTGAGAAAGAAATATCAAATGCCCACGACCATTCTACGACTTTTTTCTGTTTATGGACCTCATGGAAGACCAGACATGGCTCCCTACAAATTTACAGAGGCCGCTTACTTTAATAAGGTTGTACCATTTTACGGCGCCGGCGAGAGTGCACGAGATTATACCTATATTGATGATGTCATCTCGGCATTTAAAAAAGCTCTCGATAGACCGCAAACTTTTCTTATCTGCAATATCGGAAATGCATCACCTGTGAAACTGATAGAACTTGCAAGACAAGTAGAATTCCTGACTAAAAAAAAGCTAAACCTGGTGAAAAAGCCATCAAATCCTGCCGAAAGTTTTATTACCTGGGCTGATATAAGCTTGGCTCAAAAAAAACTAGACTGGAAACCTCGAGTAAGCTTTCCTCAAGGAATGAAAAAATTCGTTACTTGGTTTGTACAAAAATCTGTAAACGGCGAATATATCAAATGACTTCAAAGCAAAATTATTTCAACAAATATTTAACTATCGCTCCATTTGCTTTAGCTCTGTGGCGAGCTCCCGAGGCTGACACCATTTATCGTGCTTATACAGAAATTCAAACAACCCCTCGAAAACTAGCAAAAGGAATATTAGAACTTAAGAAACCTGTACTTGACGTTGGTTGTGGGTTTGGTGAATTTGCCGGTGTTTTTTTTGATACACAAATTGAAATGGGTATTGATATAAGTTTTGATGATTTACTCAAGGCAAAAACGGGAAAAAAATACAAAAATTTGAGAGCTGCAGATGCAAGACAAATGCCATTTGAAAAAAATACATTTTCAACGGTTCTCTCGGTAAGTGTTTTAGAACATATTCCTCACCCCAAACTCTCAATTCAAGAAGCGTATCGAGTATTAAAAAAGAGAGGATTATTCATATATACAGTCCCAACCTCCATCCTTAATGAACATTTATTTTATCCAAACCTATTTAAATCAATAGGTTTATCTCAATTCGCTCAATTCTATTTAGATAACTATCATAAAGTTTTTAAACACATAAATATATTTCCTCCTCATGAATGGAAAAAAATGACTGAAGAAGCCGGATTTAAAATTATCCATACCGAGGGCACTTTTACGTCCTCATTAGTAAAAGCTTTCGACATCTTTTTGATAACTGCACTGCCTTCTCAAATTACACGCTGGTTAATTGGCTCGCGGTGGATTTGGGCACTTAGTCTTAAGAAAAGGATTCTTCCTTCCCTTTATAATTATCTGGTTAAAAATGGTCCTCCTACAGAAAGTAATATACTTATTATTGCTCAAAAATAAAGTGAAAATTAAAAAGCCTTTTTATTATTTGTTTTGGCTATTTTTTATCGTAGCAGTGGGTTCCCTCATCCGTCTATATAGTTTAACTCAAGTCCCTCCTGCACTTCATGGAGATGAATCTGGCATAGGATATAATGCTTACTCACTTATTAGAACGGGTGTAGATGAATATGGAAAATCGTACCCTTTTACATTTCGCAATGATTTTTCACCTTTAATTTTTTATGCAACTCTTCCTTGGGTATTCCTAATGGGATTTTCCGATTTAAGTACTCGTTTACCTACTGCTTTTATCGGAATACTCTTTTTACCTGTTATTTATTTATTGGTTATCAAGCTTTTTGAAAACCAAAAGTTAGCACTTTTGACTACATTTCTAATCATGATGGCGAGTTGGCATATACGCTCGAGTCGTATGGCTCTTGAAATGATCTGGGCCCTTTTTTTTCAACTTATTGGAATACTACTTTTCTTGTCCGATTCATCAAAGCATCGTTGGAAATTAGTATTTTCATTTATTAGTTTTGGTTTATCAGTTATTACCTATCAGTCTGCTAAAATTACTACACCACTCATTATTTTGAGTCTCATCCTTTTGAATATAGATTCCTTTAAGAAGCGCTGGAAGATCTATTTAGTTTTATTATCCCTCTGTATAGTGCCTCCGCTTCTTGGTTATTTTTTGGCGCGCCCTTTTAAGGATATGCGTTTCGTCGGTATCAGCGTATTTGCGGTTTGGAGAAGTATGTTACCTCCCAATACTTCAACGTTTTCCATGTCAAACCTTTTCAGCTTGATTCACATGATTGTGGATAATTACTTAAAACATTTTGATCCACGGATTTTATTTTTCGATAGCAGCAGTCTGCGTTACTTCCAAGTGGAAAACGTTGGCATGTTTTATGTTTGGCAAATATTTGGGATAGCGAGTGGACTTTTTTTTCTAATTCGTAACATTAAACAAAAGGCAAGCCAATTTATTTTAAGCTTAATTATTATTTCACCGGTTCCAGCTTCTCTCACGTCAGGCGTACCTTTTGCCAATATTGGTCGAAATCTGCTCATGTTTCCCGCTTTGGAGATAATTTGTGCTATCGGAATAATGGGGACGTTTCGATTTGTACGAAAGACGTACGGTAAAAAATGGGTTCTTATTTTCACAATTTTATTTTCTGTTGTAATTAGTTGGCAATTTGGTTTATTTATGAATAACTATTTTCTTGATATGCCAACTCGATTTGCATCGTTTTGGGGACAACCTCTAAAGGAGGCTATGCCCTTCATTACCAAACAGGAAACGAGCGTTAATAAAATAGTTATTACCGATTCCGTAAAACAAGCATATATGTATCTCCTGCTTTATGGAAAAAAAGAACCAATTTGGGTTCAAGAACAAATTAAAGTTAGACATCCTATAGTGGGTTATTCGAAAATAGGTAAATATGAATTTCGCCCTATAGATTGGAGTACAGAACAAAATGAACCGAATGTATTATTGGTGGGAAGTACCCAAGAAATTCCTGAAAACGATTCCATTCTGTATGAAGTTAAGCAAAGTGATAATAAGGTCCTGCTAAGAGTTGTTAAAACTTAGTTTATTTTAGGATATTTCTGTTTTCGCAGCGTTTTTAACACTTCATCTGCTATTTTTTCAGGTGAAAGACCCATATGAGCCCGCATATATTCATAACTCCCTATCGTGTGACAAAATGAATCATTAAACCCAATCCGCTTAAAATAAGGTGGTGCAACTCCTGCTTCAAGTAACGTTTCGGCAATAGCACTGCCCAGCCCTCCAATGATGGAATGTTCTTCGACAACGTATATATACCTGTACTTTCTGGCTAGCTCAGAGATCCACTTTTTAGCTAAAGGCTTAACGAATGGTACACTTACAACGTGGGCTGTAATACCTTGTTTTTCCAAAAGAGTCACGGCACCAAGTACATTGTGAGCGATCGTGCCAGCGGTAAATATAAGCACCTTACCTCCTCGTCTTAGCACGAACCCTCCGGTATTTTTGTTCATCACTAACCTTTGCCTGTGTATCGATGGCTCACCAACTTTCCCCAGACGAACATATACTGGACCTTTATGAAAAAGTGCCCAATTTATTGCCCCTTTTACTTCTTGTGGATCTGCTGGAACTAGCACGCTCATGTTGGGTAAAGCTCGCATAATTGCAACATCCTCGCCGGCATGATGACTAATTCCCAAATGCGCATATCCCAATCCTGATCCGACCCCGACAATCTTGACATTTGCCTTATGTGAACAAACATCGTTGCGAATCTGTTCATAACAACGCAGTGTAATAAAAGGAATGATGCTATAACAAACCGGAATTTTTCCCTCTTTGGCTAGACCTGCGGCCATGCCCATTAAGTTCGCTTCCCCAACTCCGAAATTAAAAAATTGCTGCGGATATTTCTCTATAAACGATTCGAAAACGGTATAACCTAAGTCCCCACTCAAAACCAAGAGATTTTTATTTTTGGCAGTAACTTTTTCTAAAGCCTGAATAAATGCGTTCCTCATAATTCATGAAAGTTCGGTTAATGCTTTTTGGTAATCAGTAAATTGCGGATAGTGATAATACCATTTCATCGCCCCTTCCATAAATGACACGCCCTTGCCCCGTACGGTATGAGCAATGACGATTTTTGGTTTCCCTTTAATGCTCTCTAAATTGGAAAATGCTTTGACCAATTTAGAAATATCGTGACCTGCGGTTTCGACTACTTTCCAGCCAAATGTCGACCACTTTTTAGCAAATGGCTCCAAGTTCAAAATTTGTTTGACTATCCCAAAGGCTTGGACTTGATTGTAATCAACAACTACGTATAAGTTGTCCAAGTGATGCTGGCCGGCTGCGAGAGCGGCTTCCCAAATTTCACCCTCTTGCGACTCCGCGTCGCTGATGAGGACAAAGACTCGGGCTTTAGATTTATTCATTTTTAAAGCCAACGCCATACCACAACCAACTGATAATCCGTGTCCCAAAGACCCAGTCGTCCATTCAATCCCGGGAACGTTAAAATGATCTGGATGAGTCCCCAATCTACCGTTATCTTTACAATAAAGATCCAGCCAACTTTGGGGGAAATACTGTAAACGAGCCAAAACTGCATACAAAGCCGACGCCGCGTGTCCTTTACTCAGAATAAATCGATCCCGTTTTGGATCTTTAGGTAAACGGGGGGTTATATTGAGGATTTCAAAATATAAACTGACTAAAATATCAACAATGGACAAAGCTGAACCCAGGTGACCAACTTTAGAATTGTAAGACATCCAGACAACTTTTCGACGAATTTCCTTGGCTATTTGCGGCAATGAATCTTTTTTAAAATTTGACATAGTCAGTGAACTAATGAGCTATACTAAGTTTCTTAAGAAGTGCAACTAATTGTTCGCTGGCTGTGCCATTGGTCACCCCCAGAACCTCCTGGAAAAAAAGGCGATTATTTTTTGGTTTCATGACTTTCTTACTATAAAGTCGCGCTAATTCTCTTCCAAAATCGGCTGCGCTGTCGGAAACCCAACCTGCATTATACTCTTTTATCGGTGTAAACCCGCTGCCCCACCAAGGTGAAGAATAAAACAAAGGTTTCCGGGCAAGCAACACCCACAAAATGGCTGACGTATCCCAGGCATAGACTACCTCACATTCTTCAATAAATTTTTCTAGACTCAGGTGCTGATTATACTTCAAGGTGATCCCAAAGCGCTCGGCGAGTTCCGCGACACCGTCAAGCTTTTGGCCGGAATGAGTCCTGATCCGGAGTTCAACCGGAAACGTTAGTTTTGAAAGAGTACGAAATAAATCATATAAAAATTTTGGTGTACAAAAAGGGTCAATTTGGTAAAGACTTAGAAGTAATCCTAAGCGCAGCGAACGATGTGAAGTCACTGGGCTAGATGCTTGTTGTGTAGTCGCACTTTTTGTAAAATTCTCGTCTAAGAAAGGAAATCCCACCGGAAAGATCGTGCCGGATCTCTTTCCTAGTTGCTCAATATAGCGCTTCTTATATAGTGGTCCCCACGCGGCCAATAAATTGCTCTCATAATCAGAACTAAAATTGAGATCATGAAGTCCATGTTGCAATACTAGTGTAAGTTTGCCTTGTCGTTTTGCACTCAAAACCAATGGTAAGGAAGATGGACCAGGATCATGTGTCACTACAACCAGTGCCGCATCATATATCTTCAGTGTTTCCTGCGCCAGTATAATTTGGCGGACAAATTTTTGCCCATACAAATCAATGATCAATTCTAATTTTGCCAGTAAGGCTTTTTTACTACTCTGCGGCAACTGGGTTGGAAACAAGGAGTCAAAAATACCTGGCTTCCGTAGATATTGATGTAAATCTTTTTTCAAATGCCGATAGGCTAATTGCACTTGTTGTTTAAGATTTTTTGTAGCAAAATTTTCCAACGGTGTAAATTGGATTTGCGCTTGTCTTAGACGCCACGCTTGTACTCCATTTTGGGCTCCAGTAATCACAGTGTAAGAAATAGCAGATTTTTTTAACAGTGCAAGAACGCGATGAAAATAATACAGATGTAAACCTTGGGAATAAATCAAAATGCTTATACGTTTTTTGTTGGAAGTAGTTTTGTGAGGAAGCAAAGACCAGCCTCTTTCTAAAAGACCATAAAATAATTCTGGTAGTGTCGGTAAGTTATTCAGCAAATTTTGCCGAACCTCGCTGAGAGATAGAACTTCGGGGATAGGTGTGAAGTAGATTCTTTTCTTCTTGTCACACAAAAACTCGGCAATAATAGCCGCTTCAGTAAATTGGCTGGGATTCCAACTCGTAATTGAATTGGTAAGTGTTTCTGGAAATAGGAAAATGTCAGGCCGCCAATGCCGTTGGATTTGCTCGTACAGATAAGTTGCATAAATGACGGTTAGATATTCGGCTTCAATCAGTAAGCGTAGGACCGGGATAAAACTAATTCCCCACACAGACAAATCATGTAAGTGATTGTAGGTCCTCGTATAAAGTTTTCGACTTTCCCTGTAAAATTTCCTAATATGAGTTTGATAATAATTTGGAGATTTGCCATAGAGTAGTTCTTGGTAATCAAATGGAGAAATTTGCTGAGTTAGTAGTACTTCATGTGCTGGTAGTGAGGCGGCCAAAATTTTGACTCGTAGTGTGGGGTGAGTTCTCACATAAGAAGCAGCGTAAAGCGCTTCGATTTTGCTAAACACA
>OBEQ010427906.1_pt1 | contig 18951 bp, 20 predicted proteins | sample 1670901 | NCBI WGS metagenome assembly OBEQ01 (sample SAMEA104232315, study PRJEB22302) | groundwater metagenome | biome: forest; feature: aquifer; material: groundwater | place: USA | collected 2011-08-07 | depth 5.4 m
AACTCCCTTAAAATCTCTTCCGGCAAAGGTTCGCCGGGCTGGGTAATTCCGGGATAACGCCAAGCGGAAATAATTTTTCGCCTTGCTTTTTCGTCTTTAACCATTACCCAAATTTCATAAGGATGCTTTTTGCTGCCGGCCCGTTGCATTAAGGCGACGGTCCCTTCAGCAATTCCCTCTTCAACCCTTGAAGGTGAATGGAGTACTCGCCTTACTCTCTGTTCCGATAAGGCATAGTAACGCATTTTGGCTTTGGCATGTTTTGTCCAGAAAAGAGTTTTCATAATGATTTGGTATAACCCCGCACCTTTTTTAGTAAAAAGGTGCGGGGTATAATAACTTTAATGAGAATTTCTTGGGCTACTTTTGGACTGGGGTTAATTTTATTGGCTTCTTTTCTTGTAATGTTTACGGCTTCACTCCAGGAGTCGGCCATTATGGATGAGCTGGCGCACATTCCGGCTGGTTATGGTTATGTAAAATTTTTAGATTATCGCTTGAATCCTGAACATCCGCCGCTTGTTAAGATGATAGCAGCTTTACCCCTAGCTTTCATGCATCTTAATTTTCCAACTGATAAAGCATCCTGGAAAAACGATATTAATGGTCAGTGGGCGGTTGGGACTCAATTTCTTTACGAATCGGGCAATAATGCAGATCGGATTATTCAATGGGCGAGGGTCGGTCCGATGATCCTCACCCTTATTCTTATCGCCTTCGTCTATTTCTGGTCCAGAGAACTCCTAGGAGCAAAATGGGCATTTTTACCAACAATACTAACCGCCTTTTCACCTACCGTTCTTGCTCATGGGCATTATGTCACTACTGACATTGGCGCGGCGTTAGGAGTGATTGTTGCTCTTTATTTTTTTGTTAAATTTCTCAGGCAACAAAATCGCCGGAACCTTATATTCGCCGGCCTGGCATTTGGCTTTGCCGAACTTCTAAAATTTTCAGCTGTCATTTTAATCCCTTATTTTTTGATTTTAGTCGCAATTTTTTGGAGCATAAGTAATCACCGGAATTTACGAGAATCCTGGCGCATCTTCCGATCAGTAATTCTTGTATTCCTAATCGGTCTTATTCTTATTTATCCCTTCTATCTTATTACGACGCTTAATTATCCAATTGAAAAACAAGTTCACGATACTGATTTTATTCTTAGCTCTTTTGCCCATGGTCCGCCAGCGCCAGGTGAGATTTGCATCCCGATGAGATGCGTTGCCGAATTTGATATCTGGATGGCTGATAAACCACTGCTGCGACCCGTAGCCCAGTATATGTTAGGCATTTTAATGGTAGTTCAACGTTCGGCCGGAGGGAATACCGCTTATTTCCTGGGCGAGGTTTCAGCAAGCGGCAGCCCACTGTACTTTCCGGCGGTTTATCTGATGAAAGAGTCGCTGCCAGTCCTCATCTTCATGGCTCTTACACTACTTTATGCCTTATATCGCGTAGGCCGGGCGATTAGAAAACGGCAATTGAATTTTATGGCTTACTCTCTCACACGATTACCGGAATTATCAATGCTTCTCTTTATTATTATTTATGGGGTCTACAGCATTACAAGTCCCCTGAATATCGGAGTGAGGCATTTACTTCCCATCATGCCTCTTGCCTACATTTTGACTGCGGCTGGACTAAAGAGCTTTTCTCAGGAAACAGGAAGCAGGGAATTAGGAAACAGAAACTTAAAACTAGGATTAATCGGGGCCATGGTGCTTTGGTTTTTGGTGAGCGTTGGGCGAGCTTATCCGCACTATCTTTCTTACTTCAATGAAGCGATTGGAACTGATAGCGGCTGGCAATATGTGACCGATTCTAACTATGATTGGGGGCAGGATCTTAAGCGATTAAAGGAGTTTGTTGATAATCCACCAGCTGGCGAAAAAATTGATAAAGTTGCTGTTGATTACTTCGGCGGCGGGAGTCCCACTTACTATTTAGGCGATGCTTCGACTCCGCTCAGCACAGGTAAAGCAGTTCTCTGGCAATCCGCAAAAGGTAGTCCAAAAGAGAGTGGTGTCCAGTGGCTGGCGGTTTCAATCGGCTTTCTTCAAAACGCCAAAGGAGAACTTCATCCAGGGCATACGAGAAATCCGGAAGACGAATATCGGTGGCTAGAGAATTATGAAACGCCGTACGCGAAAGCTGGGAAGTCAATATTTATATACAAATTAAGGTAAAGGCACTAGACATCAAGGAATATTCTAGTTACTAATTACTGGCTGTAATACGCTCTATTCTCTACCCTTAAATCCACGTAGCGGAGAGCGTTCCACTCGTTGGAGGCTTTTAACTTCTTGATAACATCTTTAGCGAAACCGGAGTCAAAGAGCAAGCTGAAGTAGATGTCCGGACCGCTGGACAGGTCGGCGACTGCTTCTTTGTAGTCGATATTTTCAATCCTTACCTCGTTAACCGGTAAATCCAATCCAATCAGAAGATCAATAGTAGCTTTCAAATTTTGGAAATATTTAGGAGATAAAATATTCTCACCGATTTTCACTTCTCTATCCGAATGATCCTTTACTACCTTGACTTCCACCAGAGTGCCGGTTGTAAATGGAGCTGGGGTAAAGGCAAATCCGGTCTTATCCACCCAGAAACACTGTTGAGTTTTTTCCAGACACCAGATTATTTCTTTCTGCCGCTCTTCTAAATTAACTGTTATTTTGCGCTCAAAGAAATTTCTTTTAACTTCCAGCTTAGCGATTTGGGGATATTCTTTCTGGCTGATGGGCGGCTTCCAAAAGAGGAGATTATTGCTCTTTCTTTGTTTTAGAATCTCCTGCTGGGCGGGGGTACCGCCATTAACTTCAATCGCCTGAATTTGGAAAGCGGGAGTAAACCAGATTAGATAAATGGTTCCTGCAGCTATAAGTCCCAGTAAAATGCAGTAAAGGAAAAGTTTGAACTTACCGCCTCGTCGGCGAGGCTCACTTCTGAAACTCAATTTCCGCTTTTCCGACATAATCCCTCAAAACTTCGGGAATGACGATTCTCCCCTCCTTAGTTTGATAATTTTCAAGAATGGCGATAAGAGTGCGACCCATAGCAAAGGCAGTGGCATTTAACATATGAACAAATTCTGTTCTTCCGTCGGGAGATCGATATTTAACGTTTATCCCTTGAGCTTGAAAATCAGTGGTGTTAGAGCAAGAATGGGATTCTCGATAACGTCTCTCGCCTGGCAACCAGGCCTCAATATCATATTGCTTGTAATCGGTAAAACCCATATCGCCGGTGGAAATTTGAACTACCTGATAAGGAATACCAAGCGCTTGCATCAGTTCCTCCTGGCGCGCTAAAAGAAATTGATGCTCTTCTTCCGATTGCGACGGCAGGGCAAAGGAGAACATTTCCGCTTTATCAAACTGATGGACTCGCAGGATACCTTTTGTATCTTTCCCGTAAGAACCGGCCTCCCTCCTGAAGCTAGTTGAAAAACCAAGGTATCTTTTCGGTAGAGATTTTTGATCCAAAACCTCATTCATATGGATTGGGCCAATGCTGTGCTCGGCTGATCCAACGAGATAAAGGTTATCTTTCTCAATAAAAAAGGCGTCTCCATCTTCAATAAATTTAATTTTACCCATACCCCTCATGACTTCCGGCTTAACTAAAACTGGCGGCAGGACGGGAATAAAGCCATGAGGGACTAAACGATCAAAAACAAATTTAACGAGAGCGATCTCGAGAAGGACAATATCCCCAAAGACATATCCAAAACGACTACCGGAAACCTTGGCTGCCCGCTCAGTATCAATTAGATCCCCTGCAAGGGTAAGATAATCTTTAGGTTCAAAGTCAAACTTAGCCGGTTCGCCGACTTTCTTCACCACAACGTTAGCTGATTCATCTTTGCCTTGTGGCACATCGGCAGCTGGTAAGTTGGGGATCTGACTCAAAATTTCCTGGCGATTAGCTTCAAGTTTTCTTAAAGTAGTCTCTATCTCCTGAACCTGGATCTTTACCTTTTTACCTTCTTCAATATTCCTTTGGATACTCAATTCATTTTGCCGCGCCCGCAGGTTGTCAGCTTCTTTTGTAAGCTCCCGCCATTCCTTATCGAGCGCGAGAAAATCATCAACCAATTTAGGGTCGGCACCTTTTTTGGAAATGCCTTGCTTAACTTCTTCAGGATTATTTCTGATTAAATCAATATCAAGCATGATTTATCTTTTATGCTTCATCAATGGGAAGAAAGTTGTCTCCCTGACTGGTTTATCCATTAGTACAGCGAAGAATCTCTCTGACATACCGAAGCCGGCCGCTGGAGGCATGCCATACTCCAGGGTCTCCAAGAAATCTTCATCAAGCCGCTGAGCTTCCTTGTCGCCTTTCTGACGCAGTTTCATTTGCTCTTGAAATCTTTCTCGCTGATCAATTGGGTCGTTTAATTCTGACCAGCCATTACCGAGCTCCGTTCCGCAGGCAATAACCTGCATACGTTCAACGACTTTAGAATTTTTTGCAGATCGCTTGGATAACGGCGATACATCAACTGGATGCCCCACTAGAAAAACCGGCTGAATCATTCTTGCACGAACCTTCTTGAAGAGGAGATCGATAAGACGGCCCCGACCCATAATCTTAGTTGGCTTTAAACCTTTCTTCACCGCATACTTCCATAATTCTTTCTCGGTAGCATTATTTAAATCCAGGCCGACTTCTTTTTTAAAAACAGTGTAGTAGTCCACTTTTGCCCATTTCTTGCCCCAATTAATTTTCTCTCCTTTAAAGTTGGTCGTGAGTGAGCCGCAAGTTGCTTGAATGACATTTTTGTATAGTAGCTCTACGAATTTCATTAAATCATCGTAGCCAGCGTAAGCCCAATAAAATTCAAGCGCGGTATAGTCCTGAAGATGTTCGGCATCAATTCCTTCATTTCGAAAAACGCGGCCGATCTCATACACCTTCTCATAGCCGCCAACCAGCAATTTTTTGAGGGCGATCTCCAATGAAATCCTTAAATAAAAATCAGTTTTTAGAGCGTGGTGGCGAGTAACGAATGGTTCCGCATCGGCACCGCCGGGAATGGCTTCGAGAACCGGGGTTTCGACTTCAAGAAATCCGTTTTCCTTCATTGTCTCCCGCACCGTATTCCAAAAGCGGCTTTTTTTAATGAAAATTTCTCGGACCTTCGGATGCAAAAGAAGATCAAGATAGCGTCTGCGAAGAAGGGTTTCTGCGTCAGTAATGCCGTAAAACTCCTTAGGAATCGCCCTCAAACTCTTAGTCAAGAGTTTGAGGTTTTTGGCCTCAATACTTTTTTCCCCTCGCTTTGTCTTAAAAAGAGAACCGCCAACCTCAATAAAATCACCGATGTCCAAATTTTCTTTCCAGAATTCAAAATCTTTTAAGTTCTTTTTGTTGACGACTGCTTGGAGCGCGCCGCTCCCATCCTGGAGGTCAACAAAAATTACCCCCCCCTGATCCCGAAGAGCCCGGAGGCGGCCGACAAGATAAACCTTTTTATTATTTCGGTGGAGTTTATTAAAATCGGCAACTGCTTGGGCAATAAGATGAGTGCGGCGGGAGTCGGCCGGATAAGGATCGAGGCCTTTTTTCCTTATAGCTTCTAGTTTGCGTCGTCTTTCTCTAATTAACTCATTAAGAGTGGCCATTAGCTTATTTTCTGGATTTTATATCGGATTTTACCGCTGGGGGTTATTGTTTCAACTGGATCCCCAACTTTCTTGCCGAGGAGTTCACGACCCAAAGGCGATTCATTGGAAATATACCCTTCTTCGGGTTTCGCTTCTTCGCTCCCAACGATAACGAACTTTAAATGTTTTTTGTCGCGCAGCACTTCAACGGTAGAACCAACATCCACCTTCTCTTTGCTTCCCCCCTCTTTAATAATGGTAGCATTTCTTAAGATATCTTCGATTTCAACAATTTGACGCTCAAGGCGGGTTTGCTCATCTCTTGCCTCTAGATATTCAGAATTCTCTGAGAGGTCTCCCAATTCCTTTGCTTGGCGCAGATGCTCGGCCACCTCCAGGCGTTTTTTGGTTTTCATCTCACCCAACTCTTGCTTTAGCTCATCTAATCGTTTTTGAGTTAAGAAATAATTCATGCCAATTATAGATTGTATGCATTCCGCCAAAGCCAGTAGCGAATTTTAACGGTTTCTAATAATACCCCGAAATAGGCCATCGGAGTAACGCTGGAGAAAGGGTCATTAACCCATGTGGCTGGTATCTCTTTAATCTTAAATTGTAAGCGCCTGGCTAGAGCTAGAATTTCAACATCAAACCCCCAACCCCGAGGGGAAGCGCCAACAATCTTCTGGAGAGGGAAAATTTTCATCGCCGCTTTTTCGGTAAAAGCTTTAAAACCGCATTGACTATCCCAAATCCCCGGTAGAACCACTAACTGGATAAAAAGATTGCCTGCTTTGCCAAGAAGTTGACGAATAAACGGTTGAGGCGGTTCGAGCTTTGCGCCCTTAATGGCTCTTGAACAAATCACCACGTCATAACCCTCTTTAAAGTAGGGCAGCATCTTATTGAAGTGATCAATAGAAGTGGAGTTATCGTCATCAGTGAAAAGCCGGTATTTACCTTTGGCTTCAAGCATCCCTTTTTTAACGGCTCCCCCTTTACCTACATCAGTTTCTAGCTTCACTAAATTTAAATTAGCGATAATACCCTTAAACTTCTCCACTAATTCTGGCGTGCCATCAGTGGAGGAGCCGTCAACAACAATAATCTCATAAGAAAAATCGGCTTTGGAAAGATGCCGATCGACGTCCACTAGGGTTATTGGCAATCTTTTAGCTCCGTTTCTTGTCGGAATTATTACCGAAAGGAATGGCTGATTCACCGGGCAGTAGAAATTCAAGCAGTTCTCCTGCTATGAAAATATTCCTTCAATCGACGTTTTAACAATTTCATATCTTGACTGGCTTTTAGATAACGCTTTCTGCCTTGAGCACTTGAATTTTCACTGCCCGGTCATCATGATAACAATTTTGCCGAACTATAGTTGGCGCTTTTTCCTATCATAGCGTAAGCGCATAAAAATAGCCAAAGAGGACCCGCCCACGAGGTCATCGAATAAGTCCTTCATGGTATCAAAATTACTGAGTTGGGCTAATTGAAGCTTAAGTCCAAAGAATATAACTATTTCATCATGCATAAACTCAAAAAACTCCCAGCCGACTCCAAGCAAAGCAGTCCATCCTAAAACCAAAAAAATGGTAAAGCGAGGGCTGCGGTTCAGATTTAAGGAGTCCCTAAAGTGGTAAGCCAGCCAGTAGAATAGGAGGGCGGCAAGAACACCGGCTCCAATATGCTGAGGAATATCTACCGAGGGTATCGTACGGTACCAATTATTAACCGTAATGATGAAGTGGGTGAAGAGTAAAAGCGCCCCTAATGAGAGTGACGCCTTTCTGATTGATTCTTTTTCTCTTAACGCTTCGTCCATTGAGGCGCCCGCCTTGCTTTCTTTAGGCCGTATTTCTTTCTTTCTACCATTCGCGGGTCACGGGTTAAGTAGCCGAAGGCGCGAAGTTCACGCTTCAAGTCGGGGTCAAATTTTACTAAAGCCCTCGCTAAGCCCAATTTAATGGCTTCGGATTGGGCCATCACCCCGCCGCCCTTGACGCTTACCAGAGCTTCACCTTTTTTATCTTTTAAAACTCGGAAGGGTTCGCTAGCCGCTTGACGGAACCGTACTAAGGAAAAATACTTTTTATAATCAAGGCCGTTAACGATAATTCCACTTCCCTCCCCGTCTTGGGGGAAAAATCGGACTCGGGCAACTGCAGTTTTTCGCCGACCGACTCCTTCAAAATATTTCCGCTTATCTTTATTTACTTCGGTTTTTGTGGCCATTTATAGTGAGCTTATCAAAACTATTATTTCTCAAAAACTAATAATTTAATTCTCTCGGCTCGGAGGCGGTTTTTAGGCAACATCCCCAAAACGGCATGGCGTAGCACCCACTCCGGATTCTTTGCGAAAACATCTCGATATTTAGTGACCTTAAGATGGCCGGGCCGGCCGCTGTGGCGATAATAAACTTTTTCTTCGCCCTTGGCGCCGGTAAGTTTTATCAAGTGACTATTTTTCACGGTTATTTTAACATCGGTCAGTTTATATGGCACGAAGCTTGGGCTATCTTTGCCTTGGAGTAGCCGAGCAATCTCTGAAGACAGACGGCCGAGTGTTTTATCTTTCGCATCAATATCTATCTGGCGCATCTTAAACAAATTCTATTACTGCCTTTTTTGCAGCATCTCTTTTCCTCACAATACTGGTTTTAACAACTCGGAGATAGCCGCCTTTTCTCTCTTTATACCGAGGCGCTATTTCGTGATAAAGCCTGTAAGCCGAATCCTTGGGAATCCTTGTGAGGAGCAGTCGCAAAGCCGCTAGGTCATTTTTCTTAGCAATAGTGACGAGCTTCTCCACTTTAGGTTTAATCTCTTTTGCCCTCGCTTCTGTGGTTTCAATCCGACTTTTCATAATCAGGTTATGGATTAATATCTTCACGAAACTTTTACGCTCGCCCCGCTTTAAGCTTAATTTTCGGCCTTTCTTTCTATGTTTCATCTAACTTGTCTTAGGTTTGGTTTTCTCCTGCCCCGCACTAAGCCTGCTCTTCTTCGGGGTCTCCTTCTTAGGGGCGGTAGTGGGCTTCGCGGCTTTCTCGGAAAATTCATCTATTTTGATCTCGCCAATTTTTTTAAAGTGATCGGCTAGAATACTAACGGCTTTGTGAAGGGCTGAGGAAGGGGAAATAGTTCCGTCGGTTTCAATCTCCAGTCGAACTTTATCGTAGTCGGTTCGCTCCCCGACCCGCATGTTCTCGATTCGGAAATTAACATTGACTACTGGGGAGTAAATGGCATCAATTGCAATCATCCCGATGGGGAGTCGCTCCTTCTTCTGGGTCTCAACCGGTTCGTAGCCCAATCCCTTTTCGACAGTGAACTCCATATCAAGCTCAGCCGTTTTACTTCCCAAGGTGGCAATATGGAGATCGGGATTTTGGATTTCCACCTGAGCGTTACCTTTAATGTCTCCGGCGGTGACTTTTTTCTCGCCCTTGACCTTAAGAGACAAAATCTGGGGCTCATCGGCATAGAAGCGGAATCTTACCTGTTTCAGATTAAGGCTAATTTCTACCATATCCTCGACCACTCCAGGAATGGTGGTAAATTCGTGACCTACTCCTTTAACTTTGAACCTGGTAATGGCAGCTCCTGGAAGGGAAGAAAAAAGCACTCTCCTTAGAGCATTTCCGACAGTGACGCCATACCCTCGGTAGAGTCCCTCAATATCAAAAACACCGACTTTTTCGTCTTCTTTAACTTTGACTGTTTTTACAGAACCGCTTAAATAAGTGTAGTTCATAGATATAATTTTATTTCGAGTAATAATCGACCACTAAATTTAAATCAAATGGCAATTCAACCTGGCGAGGCAGGGCCTCCATTTTGCCGACTAGATTCTCCCTATCAAGCGTCAGCCAGGAGGGCAATTCCTGTCTTTTAACTTTCTCCACTAACTCTTGAAAAGGAAGAAGCTTCTGGCTCTGGGGCTTAATGGAAACAGTGTCGCCAATTTTTAGCCGGTAGGACCCGGTGGTGGCCTTCCGGTCATTAACCAAAATGTGGCCGTGGTTGACAATCTGCCTTGCGATTGAACGACTCTCGGCAAACCCCAATCGCATAACAATGTTATCCAGTCGGTTCTCCAATGCCTCGGTAATTTCTTCGATAGATGAGTCCCTTTTCCCGGCAGCGTTCTGGAAAACTTTCTTTAATTGTCTGTCGCTTAAATTATAAGAAAATTTGATTCTCTGTTTTTCCTTGAGTTGAGTTCCAAACTCACTCATCCGGCGGCGGAATCTCTTCCCATGCTGACCAGGTCGGTAGGGTTTGCGAATAAAAGCGCATTTTGGAGAAAGACAGCGCTCCCCTCGAATAGAGAGCTTAATGCCCAGGCTTCTTTCTTTTTTTTCTAAGACACGTGCCATGGCAATAATACTAAACTCTTCTTGGTTTTGGCGGCTTCGGGCCGTTGTGAGGAATAGGGGTAATATCGCGAATAGAGATGATGTCAAAACCTTGGTTGGCTAGCGAGCGGATGGCTGAATCTCGACCGGGGCCAATACCCGAAACCAAAATTTCAATCTTATGAGGCCCTGTTTTGGATATCTTCTCGGCAATTGCGGCTGTGACTTTTGAAGCGGCAAAGGGAGTAGCTTTCTTGGGGCCGGAAAAACCAAGCGCGCCGGACGTGGCCCAGGCGAGCACACTTCCTTTCTCATCAGTTACTGTCATCATAGTGTTGTTGTAGGACGACCTGATGTAGATCCGGCCAGTCTCAACTGAGCTCACAGCTTTTTTCTTTTTGCCTAGTTTGGGAGTGTGAGAAGCAGCTCCTTCTCTCTTGGCCGCATCTTCGCTTTTTTGAATGACTCGTTTTTTCCCCATGGTTTAGGTCTTAGTTAATTTTTTCTTTCCGCTACCAGCAGTGACTCTCACATTGCCCCGAATAGTCCGTGAATTAGTCTTAGTTCGCTGCCCCCTGGCAGGTAATCTCTTAACGTGGCGGCTCCCGCGATAGCTTTTAATGTTTTTGAGGCGATTAATATTTTGCCTCAATGCTTGCCTTAACTCTCCTTCAATTTTGAAACTATCTTCAATCAAAGTTTTAATTTTCGCTAGTTCTTCCGGAGTGAGATCTTTGGCTTTTTTTAAATTATCAATATTAGCTTTTTCGATAAGCTCTCGGGCGCGCGAGGGACCTACGCCATAGATATAGGCAAGAGCCACCTCTACTTTTTTATTATCCGGAATATTTATTCCTACTAATCTCATAATTACCCTTGTCGTTGTTTATGCTTGGGATCGTTTTTACAGATGACGTAAAGCCGTCGGCGGCGACGGATAATCTGGCAATCTTTACAAATTTTTTTAACCGACGCTCTTACTTTCATGGTTCGACGCGCTCACAACAAGTACCCTTACAGCCGCCAGGTGATTCTTCCCCTAGTATCCGTCTCATTTGGAAGCTCAACGCGTACTCGATCACCTGGGAGAATACGAATTCTTCTTACCCGCATCTTGCCTGCAACATAAGCAATAATTTCCCGGTTGTCATCGAGCTTCACTTTAAAAGAAGCTCCGGGAAGGGCCTCTAAAACAATGCCTTCAGCAGTCATCTAGCGCGAAGAGGATATTATCATTTTAGTTATTTAACGTCAATAATGATACGGTTGGTATTTTTGGGTACTCGAGTTACCCAGAATGGCCAAAGACGAGCCTCCCCTGACTGGATGCCGGGAATGGAGGAGACGAGAGCTTGGAGGTTGGCCCGTTTTTTGCCGGCTGCCTCGCTTTTGAAATGATCAATGTCAAAAATCCGTGTCCAGACCGACTTGAATTTAACGGGCACATTTAGCGCCCCGTCGGCAGAAAGCGCCGGGTCCCCATATTCTAACTCATAGTTCTCTACCTTGAAATCATTACCAGATTTGCCTATCAATCCCTTGCCAATTACTTCAACCAGTTCCGGCTCTCGAAAACCCACAAGCTTCGCTTCGCCGTAAACCGTAATAGTAAACTTACCGGACTTATCGGCCACTTCATTAACTTTAGTCTCGGTTATTTTAAACTCGTAGGCATTATTCAACACTTTTACTTCCGGAGGCAGATTAAAAAGAAACTGGGTCTTGATTACCTCTTCTAATGATTTTCCCGCGTCTACTTTGGCCAATTTCATATCTTCTTCGGAGGGTAAACTGGTCTCCCCGATAAACCCTCCACTCAAAGGGTCTTTCAGCTCGGCGTAGAAGCCATTGTATTTAGCCGAACCCTCGAAACCCGGAATACGGAGCATAACTGCCGGGGATAAATTGTGTTTTTCTCCCGGTGCATCAGCCGTAACAGCAGCACGAATACTTGATGGGGTGAGTTTCCCCCCGACACTCTCTGCTCCCGGGACGGTGACCGTGTTATCTAAACGATAGACCTTGCCATCGGGAGCAGCGAACCTGGTAGTTGCCACCAATGTTTGGGAGGCGGAGCTGAAATTATTATAGATGACTATTTCCCCAGCCGCCCTCCGCTCAACATATTTCTTGCCGCTCGTAGGATAGGCCTTGGTGATATTTCTTTTCTCGGAGAAAGTTGCTCCCCTTACCATTACTTCATTTTTCACGAAATTGTTTTCCTTAACAGCGGCTGAAGTAACCATCGTGCCTACAAAATCCAGATTCTTCTTCTCCATGTTCAAATCAATTTTGGCCCGAGGTAAAATGGTCATCAGCGCAACAAAAATGGCGGCGGCGATGGCAGTAATCGCTACTGCCCTCACAAACCGTCCAGGAGTAGATTCTGATTTATCTAGTTTTTCTGGTTTTCTTCTTTCCTCTCTCTCGAATAACCTAATCCGTTTTTTCGGCAGTTCCTCCTCTTTTTCTTCCCCCTCCCTTTTTTCTCCCTCTTCTTCAGTTGCAAGCCCTTCTCTTCCCGATAACTTCTTTACCGAGCCCAGAGGGCGAACGGCTACAATGTCTGAAACTGCCCGCTGCCTCCTTCTCAAAAAAGGGTTTATGGATTTGATGCCGGCGGTATCCGCAAGCTCCAGGGCGTCATCATCAACTGATTCAATAACTATGCTTTTCCCGACAGTGGCAACCTCGCGTTTTAATAAAATAAAATTTGTGCGGGAAGCGGCAAATTCAGTTCCTCGAGGGATATAGAGAACGATCTCTTCTTCCTTTGCTTTTACAATCTTACCGACGATCGAGGCCAGCGAATCAGTTTTACTTATGTAGATTTTCTTCATCCGGTGGGCATGAGCCATTTAATTCTCCGCTTAGCTAATTGACTTAGCTCTTCGTAGGTGCTGTGTATGCCCTCGTTGACAAAATCTTGCAAGGCAAGAGTGTCAGTCGCGTTTAAAAACCGGATCTTCTTTCCGTCAAAGGAAAATCGTTTTCGATAGACACTCTTCGGTAGAGGAAGAAAGCTTTTGAGATAAATCGGGGGTAGCTTGTCGGGTCGGGGTTTAAGGAAATTTTTCAAGGTCATAACTCCTCCGTTAACAAAAGTGTTGAAAGCGTTATAGAATACTTTATCTACTTTTTTGATTGCCTTCTCCGACAGCTCTCCCTGAACATAGCGAAGATGAATATCCTCCGCAGAGTGATCGTCCATGAGACCCAGTTCTTCTTTTAATAATCTAGCAAGTTCTTTCTCTCCCCAATTAAACTCGCTTAAATAGGCGATTCTCTCCGGCGTGATATGGAAAATAGTTGTGGTATTACCTTTAACTTCTATATAGATAGCGTCTTTGAGGCCTTGACTCTTGGCTAAAAGGTGGGCGCGGACGCTTCCGCCTTCAAGGATAATATCAGCTTCTTCAATGAATTTTTCCCTTTTTACCATTGTGATAACTAAAGCTACGTCCAGCCGGGATCCAGTAAAGCCATGTGGATTAATGACAGGGTGACCGTCGACTCTTACCTCTATTACGCGTGCATCAGTTAAGAGAAGATCGGCTTCATCGACTTCGAGACGGGCGGCGGCTTCGTTGCGGCACCCGTCAAAAGTTTTCCAAATGGCTTGGGAAATGTAGTTTTCTAAATCAGTGAGGCCGATTTCCTGTCGAGGGTTGTTGTGCGGAATAGTAACGAGGGTAAAAATAGTAACAGCCGATTTTGAATCTAAATCAAGGATGCGGTTCACTATGAAGATTATATTATCTCCGCTCGGATGCGTCTAATGCCGGCCGATACGGCTTCTTCGATTGCTGCTATCTTAGTTTGGTTTTTAGAGCCGACGTTAATCCTCATAGATTTATCTAATGACAATAGGTTGATATCTCATCTTTGGGAAGAGAAGCAGAAAAGTAATAATGAATTCGCCTAAGAAAAGGTATATCGGGTATAAGGATATTTCAGGCTTTAAGCTAGTTAAAGCAAATAAATTAAGGAGGGTAGCTACTGCACCGATACTCCAAGATAGAGTATTCTCAGTTTCTGGAAATAGATACACTTTCTTCACGGTTGGCACCCAACCTAAGAACTCTGAGAAAACAGCAAGGTAGAGAGCTGTTAACGGGTTTTTAGTTATGATCCATAGTAACATTCCTAGAGTTGCTCCTCCCAAGCAAATAATATCAAATTTATTAAAGCCACCCATGCCATATTTAAGTGACAGTATAAATACGGCTATTTGAAGAACTGTATAAACAAATAAAATCCAAATTGTTTCTCTAGCACCAGCAGCAAAGTAACTTAATAAAGTAACGATGTTAACAAAAGACCAAATAGCAAATGTGGCTCGTTCAGGCCTAGTCTCGCCCCTTAAGATACTGAGGAAATAAGGAATAAAAGCAATGAAAGCAATCAGTCCGGCAATCTGTCCAATTAATGCCTGGTTCATTGCTTTCTAGCTTTTTAATTCCGCACGAATCCGGCGGATGCCGGCCGATACGGCTTCTTCTTTTTTAATTTTAAACTTGCCGAGTTCTCTGGTGCGATTAACATGGGGGCCACCACAAAACTCTCGTGAGAATACGGACCCGTCTTTATTATAGATTGTATATACGCTAACTACGTCGCTGTACTTTGCACCGAACTCTGCCAAGGCACCAAGCTTCTCGGCTTGCTCCTTTGGCATCTCTTCTCTTTTGACCTCAAGATCTTCCAAGATTTTTTGATTGACTACTTTTTCAACTTGCTCTAATTGCTCTTTCGTCAGTTTTTCCGGATGTGAAAAATCTATACGCAGTCTTTCACTGCTTACGTTTGAGCCACGCTGAAAAACGTTATTACCCAAAACTTGCCTTAATGCCCCCAAGAGCAAGTGGTGAGCCGTATGATGCTTTATTGTTCTTGGTTCGTGATCAACTAATCCCCCTTTAAACATTCCTACCGAAGCAGCGCGAGAAAGTTCTTGGTGATCTCTATACGCTTTATCATATTCAGTTAATACGTCGGGTCCCAATTCAAGCCCAGATTTTTTTATTATCATTTTCATAACCTGATAGTTGACTCCGAGAGTTTCGCGTATTCTAAATAAAATACGCGCGTCTAAATTAGCAGTTTTGCCTTTAATCCGCGTATCGAATGACTTGTTTTTCAATTCCGTTTTCGGGATGAAGCTGTTATAAGCTTTCTTCAAGTCATTAATCGTCCCAATCAATAATAATACTTTAGAGAAATTTTCTATCTCCTTTTGTATGACTGAGAATACTACTTCACGTTTTTCTGCCAAATAAGGATAGCTCTTTTTGTAAAGATCTATGATCGTATTAACGGGATTGTGAAAAAAATTTTTATTTAGACCAGTGCCAAGATATAAATAGTGCGCAGTCGTGGCACGTCTAATTAAAAGCCTTGGAACGTAATTTCGTTCATCTTTGCCAGGTTCAATTCCATCAGCAATCAAAAAAGTCACAGCTCTTAAATGATCCGCAATCAACCTAATTTGTTCGATAGGTTTATCTCCCTGAACTTCTATAATTGAATCTAATATTGGCTGAAATAAATCAGTCTCATAAAGATTTTTTTTCTGTTGTGCCACCAAAGCCAACCTTTCCAACCCCATACCCGTATCAATACCCAGCTGAGGAGACATGCTAGCAAACAGTCCAGTTACCCCAGCAGGAACGATAACAGATGAATTACCATGCCTGAATACCTTGTTCGCGTAATATGGAATCTTAACAATAGCAGCATAATATTGGTTGAATACTATGTTCCAGACTTCAATTCCATTTACATAAATTTCCGTAGTGGGACCGCAAGGCCCAGCATCACCCGTCGGTCCCCAAAAATTATCTTCCCTGCCGGCTTTCCTTATCTCAATAGTAGAGTCTAAACTTTTCCAAATTTTTTCTGAATCTTCATCCGCCGGGAATTGATCATCGCCTTCAAATACAGAGACGTAGTCTATCTTTAAATTCAATATTTTCGTAATAAACTCGTGAGCATACTCGATCGCTTTCTTTTTACCATAATCACCAAATGAGAAATTGCCCAACATTTCGAAAAAAGTCAGATGTGTTTCGTCGCCGACCTCTTCTATGTCAGATGTTCGAAGACATCTCTGTATAGAAACAGTGTTTTGTGATCCAAAATCGCTTATTGGATCTGCCTGGCCAGTATAATAAGGCTTAAACTGTTGCATACCGGCAGTAGTGAATAGAACCGAGGGGTCATCGGAAACTAGAGAAGATGAAGGCACAATCGTATGATGTCTATCTTTAAAGAAGTTCAGAAATTTGTTGCGTATTTCTTCGGAAGTCATGTACTAATTTTCAGTTTTCAGTCTAGTAGTCGGAAAGGCGAGTTGCTTGTTCGTGCATTCTAATTTTTTCTAAGGCCTTGGCTTCGATTTGGCGAATTCTTTCCCGGGTAACGCCGAAAACTTTTCCGACTTCTTCCAGAGTATGAGTGACGCCGTCTTCCAAGCCGAAGCGCATCTCCAGAATTTTTCTTTCGCGCTCGGAAAGACTCCCCACGATGTCCTTAATCTGGTTTCGAAGTAAATCTTGAGAAGTAAGCTGGACCGGAGTTAAGCTTTTCTCATCCCGAATAAACTCGGCCAGGGTTGATTTATCGTCATCTTCGCCGATAGGGGCTTCCAAAGAAATAACTTCTTGGGAAATTTTTTGAATATGGCGGACTTTCTCCGGGGAAAGAGTCATCTCAATCGCAATTTCTTCAATGAGCGGTTCTCGACCGAGTTCCTGCGCCAACTTTCGCTTCACTTGAGTGTATTTGGAAATTGTTTCCACCATATGAACCGGGATCCTGATGGTTCGGGATTGATCGGCCAGGGCCCGGGTAATGGCTTGCCTAATCCACCAGGTAGCATAAGTAGAAAACTTAAAACCTCTACCCGGATCGAATTTTTCCACTGCTTTGAATAAGCCGATGTTTCCTTCTTGGATAAGATCAGAGATGCTTAACGGGCTTCGATTAACATAGCGTTTGGCAATGGAGACCACCAGTCGAAGATTGGCTTTAATGAGCCGTTGTCTTGCCTGTTCCTCCCCCTTGGCAAAACGCCTGGCTAAATCTTTTTCCTCGGCGGATGTTAAAAGCGCCGTTTTACCGATTTCTTTCAAATACATCTGGACATTATCTGCGAGTTGGCCCCTGATCTTAGTCGCCTCCCGGAGTTCCTTCTGACTAATCTCCTCTGAAGGCAGATGAAGAAGGGATTCGACCTCAATCACCTTTAAACCTTCTTTCTCTAAAGATTCATATATCAACTCTAAAAATTGGGTGTCGGTTTCGATTCGCGGAAAGTGGTCAAGAATTTCTAGGTCGCTCACAAAGCCCTTGGAGCGGCCACGTTCAATCAGCTCTTTGAGCTTCTCCCCTTTTTCCGATATTCGGCTAACCCGGGTGCCGGTCGCCCTAGGGCCTAGCCCGTGCCGATGCGGCTGAGGGCGAGGTGTAGGGACACCCCTAACGCTCTTCTTGGCTTTAGGAACTGCTTTCTTCTTTTTTGGTTTTATTTTAGCAGTTATCCTTTTCTTCTTTATCGTTTTCTTCGTTCTCCCCCAACGCCCTCGCCTCGCGGGACTAACGGTTTTTTTGGATTTCTTCTTTTTTAACTTCTTCTTTGGCATTTTGAGTATTCTTTAAATTATGCAACTTTTTAACTATTCCGTCAAGCTGATTTAACTGCTCCAGAAGTTCTTCTTCGTCACCTGCCTGTTCAGCTTGAAGAACCAGTCGACCTGCTTTTTCCCTTAATTGTTTCAGGTGCTCGTACTGGAGCTCCCTCAAAAGATTTTTTAATTCTACCTCTAATTGTCCCTCTTCGAAATCCACAAATTCAACTCCTGATCGAAGAGAGGCGAAATTAACAATCTCCCGGACTTCCTCGTTAGGAGCTTGAAACCGAGAGCCGGGAAAATGCTTCCCGATAATAAGCTCATAGGCCTCTCTGTAGGATAATGACATGAGCTCTAAGTACGGCTGACTTAAGGGTGCGAGATCAGGTTTCAATGCGATAAGGCCTAAAATTCGGAGGGCTATGAGCTCCTGCCTTTCTAATTTTCTTTTTTCTCCTTTTATCTCAACGGGATTCGGACTGCCCTCATCTTGGCCCAACTGATCCATCTCGGCTGAAAGTTCTCTCTCCGGCACTCCGGCTTGGTGAGAGAGCTCTTGCAACCAATGACTGCGTTCAACTGGCGACCAAATATTCTTAACCTTAGAGAGAATGAGGCGAATGGCCTTTTTCCGTTTGTCGATGCTCTTTAAGCTATCGCTTGTAAGATAACGACGAAAGTAATGCTCCATAGCAGGATAGGCACCGCCCACGGCGCTTTTCAAAAATCCAGGTTTTTGGCGGACAGCTTCGGCAGGGTCAGAGAATTCACCGAAAGAAGCAATTGAAACAGTAAAGTCGTAAGTTCCGGCTAAATCAATGCTCCGCTCGGCAGCCCTTTGCCCAGCTTCATCAGGATCAAATCCTAGAATTAATTTGCTGGCGCTTCGCCGAAGAACCCTTAAGTGGTCGCTAGTCAAAGCCGTACCCGAAGAGGCGGCAACGTTACGCACTCCATCCTGCCAACTCAAAAGAAAATCCATCTGTCCTTCAACCAAGAAAACGGAATCTTCATCTCTAATAAATTTTTTGCTCTGCCAAAAACCATAGAGAAGACGCGATTTATTAAAGATTGGTGTTTCGGAGCTATTTAAATATTTGGCTACATCTTCCTTGTCGAAATCGGGAAGAATGCGGCCAGAGAATCCGACGATTTTACCAAAGTGATTATGAATCGGAAAAATAATTCTTCTTTGGAAGCGATCACGGTACTGCCCTCTCTCTGTTTTAATCGTGAGGCCGGCACGGACAATGTCATTGACGTTGAAGCCGCGGTTAATCAGGTTGACGGTCATCTCATCGTTTCCCGGGAGAGTAAGACCGAGATCAAATTCCTTAATGGT
>OBEQ011567816.1_pt1 | contig 18944 bp, 20 predicted proteins | sample 1670901 | NCBI WGS metagenome assembly OBEQ01 (sample SAMEA104232315, study PRJEB22302) | groundwater metagenome | biome: forest; feature: aquifer; material: groundwater | place: USA | collected 2011-08-07 | depth 5.4 m
AAAGTGTTTCCTTTTTTGACGTCGAACAGATTGTAACCGAGGGAATTGTGAACGGCAGGCTTTTTGGCGGGATCCAAGATCCCGGCGTTGTCTTCCAAAAGGGCGTCGACGCTGCGGTAGATGTCGCCCTCGAACGTTGATAGACCCAGTTTGCGGTTGAGCTCGCGTTTGCTTATAGGGCCGGTTTCAATAACTTCGCCGTTGGCCAGTACCACCCTGAGTTGCTGCACAAAGTCAGCCGTGGAACCGTACTTAACAGACTTTTCGCCAATGGCGTTATTGGCCAAACCGCCGCCGACGGTGGCGTAGCTTTTGGAAGCCGGGTAGGGCGGCAAAAACATGCCGTGGGTGTAGAGAGTTTGCTCGAGCTTGTCGTAAGTTGTGCCTGGCTCGACTGTGACAAACTGTTTTTTGGAGTCCAGGGCAATGATGCGGCTCATATGGGCGGTAAATACCAGTACAATGCCGCTACCGATGGCTGCACCCGAAGTATCACTGCCGCCACCGCGGGGGGTGATGGGCAAGACCCGGCCGCGTTCGGCCAGCTGCCAAGCAAAGCGGGCCGTCTTACGCACATCGGTTTCGTTGCGTGGATAGACCACGATAGCCGGAGCTAGGCGCAAGATGCTGGCGTCGTTGGCATAGTGCCGTCTGACCTCCGGGCTGGCCGTAACCTCGCCCAAAAGATGCTCTTGTAAATATTGAGCAACTTTAGACATCTCTCTCCCTAACGACCAGTGGTTGCATAGAGTCAATCATATCATCGTCTTGCTAGGGACTGAAGGTCTGACGTAGAATAACAGGGAAGGGCGAATGGCGGAATTGGTAGACGCGCTAGCTTCAGGAGCTAGTGTCCGTAAGGACATGGAGGTTCAAGTCCTCTTTCGCCCACCAAAATCTCGTTATTCGAACCCGGCCGGCCGCGAGGCCGACGCGGCTCGCCTGCGCCCACAGGGTGTTTCTCCTTGTGGGCGCTGTCATTGAGGGAGACTTCCCAGGTTGCCCAGTCCGCCTGGCGTGCCTGTTCTTGGGCGGTGGCGACCGTGCCGAGGTGGGTGGCTGCCTGGGCGCGAGCCCGTAGCCTGGGGTTGAGGAGGATGTCGTAGGGCTCGGCAAGCTCACTTTCGATGTGGCCGTCTTCGTGAATCATGAGCTTCTTGAAGAAGCATTGGTTGAGCAGTCGCCGTTGCGGTGACTCGGATGCCCGGTAGGAGTCTTGGACGTTGGTCGCAAGTTCAAGCGTCCGGTTGAGGTTGAAGTTGATCTCGGCTTCATGCTCGTCGGTGGCGCCGTTGATACCGCCCTGATGTTCGGATTCAGCGTGGAAAATGACCGGCCTGCGAAGTGTATTGAATACGACAATCGCGACCTTCTGTTCTACCCGTTCACGAGCGAGGCGTATATCGAGCAGCAGACGCTCGGCAGTCTAGACGTTAAGCTGAACGGCCGAGCCTACTTGGATTGGATCGATACTCCGTTCTGCCGTCGCTGCGAAACGACAGGATGCGCCGAAGGCTTAGTTTGTCGCCGTCGCCACGGCTTGTTAGGCAGGAACCTGCTTGCCGACAACCGACTCCTGCTTGCGCTCCGAAAGAGCTAGACGGGATTCGTGGCGTCGAACGCCGTGCCGGTCGTGTCAGACCAACCAGCCCTGTTCATTGGGAGTTCTAGCGAGAGCGTTGACTACGCAAATGCATTGCAGGTTGTGCTCGACGAGACTTTTGAAGCCGCCGTTTGGAAGTACGGGGTGTTCGGATCCATGCAGTCCACGCTCGCGGGCTTAATGGATCGAGCCGCAGTCGCGGACTTCGCAGCTTTGTTTCTGACGCCCGACGATGAAACCATAATGCGTGGGCGATATCTCAAAACTCCGCGAGATAATCTGATCTTTGAGCTCGGCTTGTTTCTCGGCCATCTCGGCCCCGACCGAGTCTTTTTGCTTCACCCCAACGAGCAGGTTGATCTCCCAAACGACCTGAATGGTATAACGACCCTGAGATATCGCACCGATCGGAGAGACAAAGACTTTCCCAATGCCGTGAATCCGGCGGCAACCACTATACGCGCGGCCGGGAAGAGGTACGGTCCACGCCGCCAAGCACGGGCAAGCGATACATTCATGGCTCGGGCTGGGGGGCCAATCGATGTTTTGCGCGCCCTCAGCTACCTGCAACAGGACGCACAGAGAGCGAACTGGACCGTCGAATTTGAGCCCGCTAGCGACGGGGCCGAGGTTGTGATCGTTGACCGTACTGGGCTGCGGCGGTCGGTTGTCTTCGAGATGTACAGCGAGGTGGCAGTGCGGTTAATCGAGGAGTTGAGAAATAGCTTGTCTGACCACTGATGTACCGTTATGAATGACAAGCAGGCTGGGTTCGCACATGCCCGGCCAAGAGCCGGGCATGTGCTTTGAGGACGACGGCCTACGAGCAGCGAGATCGCCGTCACGCAGCGAGCTCGTGTGCCAGCCGACCAAGGATCGCAATGTCGCGACGCGCGTCGCCACAGGCGGCAGCGATCTTGGTCCGTCCAGCCACCGCGATCGTGAAGCCTCTTCCCCTGCGCTCCAAATACCCCGCTACACGAAGTTCATTCAGCGCTAGTAAGAACCACGCTGGGCCATTCACCCGACGGCAACGCAACCTCTCCTTGATATCGACCGGCAGGAGGTTTGATGCGAGCCCGTACAGAAGGCAATAGTGGAGGTCCTGTGGGCGCACGGGGCGTCCAAGGGCGTCCTCAAGGCTTTGCACTAGCAGAAGCGTCGCGGAGGCTTCGTCCATTCCGACCACCCCTTTCTACAGATGTCACCGGACGCTGCACAGGAGGATTCGCGCTGGACCGATGCGGGCCGCTGGCCGCGGGCCGTCAACTGGGACCATTCGGCACCTCTCGATCTCCTCGTGATGAGCATTCACGCAGTGCGATGAAGGCACGAGCGAAGCGTGGCGGCGAGCCGCTTCCAAGCTGCGCGTCTCACTTGCTCCGCATCAGCTGAGCCTGCTTGTCGAAGGTCGTTCCTGGAGCGAAGCTCAACAGGAAACCAGGTCTATCGTCTCACGTTTGGCTCGAAAGACAAAGCAAATGAACGTGACGCGGCGGCACGGCACGTGTAGAAGATCCGAAGACAGGTTCGTCTCGATAACTCCCTGCGAATCCCTATCTGGCATCCGTGGGAGCAGCCGTCGCGAGTGAGGCCAGCGTTGTTGACGAGGATGGCGACGCCGCCTGCGTCATCGAGTAGCTGCCGCGCTTCGTCTGGTCTTGCCGCGTCAGCGTGTATTGCCCGCCCCCCGATCTTGTCCGTCGATGACCTCGATTGGTCTGATCCCGCTCGCAGCCCGCGTGCTGACGTCCGACCGCAGACTCGAGGAGGGCCTGGCTCTTGACGCCGCCGTAGCCGATGGGGTCTTCCGCCGCGTGCGGACTACGCCCAGGTAGTACCGACCGAGGTTGCCGATCACGTCGGGGGCCACCGTTTGGGCAACAATGAAGAAGCCAGCGGTCAGCGCGAACGCTTGACGCGCTTTGGCGCTCAGCCGCTCTGCGATGTTGAACTCTTGGTCCGCTGACGCCTTGAGCGCGTCCACGACCTTCCCGGCGCCGCCGAGGTCAGGGCCTGAGCCGCCTGCTCTTGCTACAGCGGGCCGCCGAGTGCTTTCCTCATCGGCCTCGGGGCGAAGAGAGCGCGGCTGGTCTTTCTCTCCCTCAGGCGAAGAGCCTGCGCTCTGCGGTAGCGTCATCTCCTCAGCGTAACGCCGCGTGCCGACATCGGCGACAGGCACTGTACGCGTTCCACTCCCAGGAAAGCGCCTGTGGACCGACGGAGAAACGCCAGGTCCGAGTTCTCGACCTGGGCTCGCGCGCATAGTAATATTGGTTACAAGTAGGACAATTTGCGAGAGTCCTACGTGGATGGCCTAGGCCTTGAGCTCGTCTAGCAGGCTTTTAAGGTTTTCAGAAGGGTTCGAAAGCCGTCCTCTCAGGCCCACCACAATCAGCGGAAGATGCGCCAGGTCCAGGAAGGGCCGGGCAGGTTTTGGGCCAGCACTAACTGGGTGCTGGTTTTTTGCTGGCCAGCGCTAGCGTCAAGCGATCCGATAACGGAATCCTTAGCCGCTGGACCTTCCAGTGGGGCGCTATTAATTTTTATCCCAGTCGGAGCACCTTTCCAGCTAAGAATTGACAGGTCTTTTTTAGGCACAATTGATGATTTAGCTCCCCACGGTGCCTGGTAATAACCCACCGTCTGGTTAGCCTTAGCAAACGCTACAGCGCTAAACCCGGAATCGCCAGCGCGTACTAAAGTCCGGGCGTCACTGATCGCCTTATTCAAATCCAGGGCGCCCATGATGGCGCCTATCACTGTTACGGGATTGTTCTGGACACTTCGCTTAGCGGCAAACAAAAAGACCCCGCCGGCTTGCTCTGTCTGGCCGGTCTTGATGCCTACGATACCGTCGCTGCCCAGCAGCCAATTAGTGTTTTGAATTGTACCCGCCACCGGGATATTGGCCTGGTCCTGGCTAACTACTTGGCTAATTAAGGAATTGGACAACACCGCCTGGCCCAGCAGCACTAAATCAGAAGCGCTGCTGACTGAATCTGGTGACAGCCCGCTGGCGTCGGCCAGGTGGGTATTGCTAAGCCCCAGGGATTTAGCCATTTTATTGGCGAAGTCCAAATAGCTGCTCACTGAGCCAAAAGCCCAACGCGCCAGGGTGTCGGCCATGTTGTTAGAGGAAGGCAGCAGCAGCGCCTGGAAGGCTTGGTACTGGCTGATTTGTTCACCAACAGTGACTTTAACAACCGACCCACCCTGGGAATAATAGTTGTTGTAAATGGCTACGTCTTCGTCAGTAATTGTAATCAAAGGACCCTGCTGGCCAGCCGCCAGCGGCTTTTGCTTAAGCACGGCTAGCGCTGTAAAGGCTTTGGTGACGCTAGCCATGGGTGCCGGGTTTTGGGGGTTGTGGGAAACTAAAACTCCGTAACCGGCGGCACCGTAAGCCGATTGCCCGTAATCCGGCCAGGGAAGGTTTAGGCCCGGCTCGGCGGCCGGTGGTTTGAGGGTATTTACCGCGCTGACTGGCGGCAGCGGCCGCTGGTACAGAATTATTCCCCCGACCAAAAGGGCTAATATATCAAAAATAAAGAATCGTTTTAGGCCTGGAGTGATGCTCATCTTTGGCAAACGTTAACACCCTAATCATACAGCCCAGGCTACCTTTATTCACCTGTAAAAAAGTGTATAATGATACTCAAGAGAACAAAGGAGTAAATTAGCATTCATGACAGCCATTATCATCTTAGCGATTTTAGGCGTTCTACTGCTATTGGTCGTCTATATCTATAACAGCCTAATACGGGCTAAAAACCGCACCGACGAAGCTTGGAGCGACATTACAGTGCAGCTTAAGCGTCGCTATGATTTAATCCCTAACCTCGTTAACACCGTCAAAGGCTACGCCAGCCACGAAAAATCCGTGTTCGAAGAAGTTACGGCTGCCCGGACGGCGGCCATGGGCGCCAAAACCGTCGGCCAGGCTGCCCAAGCCGATAACCAGTTCCAGGCCGCCCTAAAGAGCCTATTTGCCGTGGCCGAAAACTACCCAGACCTTAAGGCCAACCAAGGCTTTCAGCAGCTACAAGCCGAGCTAGTAGATACCGAAGATAAAATCCAAGCCGCCCGGCGCTTTTATAACGGCGCCGCCCGTGATCTGAACATTCGCATTCAAACTTTTCCCACCGTGATTTTCGCCAACATGCTGGGCTTTAAGCCACGCGAGTTCTTTGACGTTGACGCTAACCAAGCATCGGCTGTGGCCGAGCCGGTCAAAGTCGATTTTTCAACTAGTAAAAAGTCCTAGGGGCTATCAACTAACCACTAGGAACTAATTTATGTACGAGCAGATTTCATCTAACAAACGCCGCACGGTGCTGCTTTTACTATCGTTCATAGCCATACTTTGGGGCTTGGCCTACGTTGTTAGCCGGGCTACCGGCCGGCCCGGGCTGCTGTTTGTAATCGGCCTTTTTTCGCTGAGCTACTCGATCTTTACCTATTTTGCTGGTGCTAAATTGGCTCTAGCCCTCCACGGCGCCAAAGAAATCCAAAAAAAGGACGATCCGCGGTTATGGCGGACAGTAGAAAACCTATCCATCGCCGAAGGCTTGCCCATGCCCAAGGTTTATATTATGGATGACCCGGCGCCCAACGCCTTTGCCACTGGCCGAAACCACCAGGCCGCGGCCGTCTGTGCCACCACTGGCTTGCTGTCTATCATGAGCGACACAGAGCTGGAGGGCGTGATGGCTCACGAGCTGGGTCACGTCCAAAATTACGATATGCGGGTTAACACTATCGCTTTTGCCCTGGTTGGCGTAATTTCTATGATCGGCGACTTTTTTTGGCACATCTCTTTTTTTGGAAGCGACAATCGCGAAAATAACACGCTTTTCAACGCCCTGGCCATCGTCGCCATTATCCTGGCACCGATTGCCGCTACCATGATTCAACTGGCTATTAGCCGCCGCCGTGAGTACCTGGCCGACGCTACCGGCGCGTTGACCACGCGCTACCCCGAAGGTTTGGCGTCAGCCTTGGAAAAAATCGAAGCCACGGGTCGCGCGCTTCGTAAACCCAAAACGGCTACCGCCCATATGTTTTTTGCCAACCCGCTTTCCGGCAAAGCGGCGATGAATCTATTTAGCACCCACCCACCCGTCGAGGCCCGCATCAAGGCTCTCCGCGAGATGAAACTTTAATCTTCTTCGGAAGGAGCGGACTTAACGTGACCGCTACCGTTGGACATCCAGCCGTCTATTCCGCCTGAACCAGGATATGTATAGCACTGGAACTCAAAGAATCTTAAACTCCCTCCAGCTTCTTCTATTTGATCCACTACTTCGTCGCTGACTCCTACCGGATATGGCGTGCCGCAAGGTCTTGAATACTCATCCGGAACTTCATCAGGCATCTCATCCCAGTATTCAGTTAAGTATCTATGCAATCCCTCAAATGACAAATGTAGCGAAAAACCGTCCGGTCTTTCTCCCCAGCCTCTCTCACTTTCCTCCCACTTTTGGCAAATTGTTTGGTTGGTTCCAGCCTCTATTTCTTTGAGCACCATCTTCCTTCTCCTTTCGCAGTAGTCTTTGAGGACTAAAAAACGGCCGCACAAAGACTACTTATTTAAGTTGTCTTTGTAGCAACCGCAATGGACGGAGAAGTAGATCTTTGCTTCTCCCGCTGACCTACTACACTTTTATATAAGCATTTTTAAACTAAAACGTCAACAAAATGACCTGAAAAAACCGCCAAATCCAGATATAATAGAGGTATGGCGAAAAGTGAGAAGGCCAAGCGACGTAGTGGCGCTGGTGCTAAAAGTACCGCTAAATCAGTAGCTAGAAAAGCATCTAAGGGCGACAAGCAATCTAAAAGTGGCGCATCTTTACCGGGTAGCTTTTGGCTGACCAGGCAAGTCTTTGGCGTGCTTAAAACTTTCTGGAAACCGCTTGGCGCAATTGTGCTAGTCTACCTAATCTTAAATATCATTTTGGCCAGCGGAATTCTTGGTGGTATCAGTTCTGGTGTTAGCGACGCCAGGCATAACCTAACAAGCTCAACGGTTCAGGGCAGTAAGTTCTCTAAGGCTCTGAGTGGTTTTGGTTCTGTGCTGGGCAGCGCCAATAGTAGTTCACAAGGTTCATCGATTATGTCGAGCCTGCTACTAGTAATTGAAAGCTTGGTTATAATTTGGGCCTTGCGGCAGCTGTTAGCCGGACACTCCATAGGTGTTAAACAAGCTTATTATCAATCAATGGCGCCCTTGATACCTTTTCTGCTGGTTATTTTTGTAATTATCCTGCAGCTTTTGCCCCTAACTATAGGCAGCACCATTTTGGCTATAGTATTTGACAGCACGATTGGCAACGGGGTAGTAGCTTCGGTGCTTCTAGGCATCATTTTTATTGCCCTGGCCGTCTGGTCGTTGTACATGATTAGTAGCTCGATCCTTGGACTTTATATAGTCACTCTCCCTGATATGCAGCCCCGCCAAGCCCTCCGTGCCGCCAAGAAGCTAGTCCAGGCCCAACGCTGGTCGATCGCTCGCAAAGTGCTGTTTTTACCACTGTTTGTACTGGTGGCTATGGGAGTAATTGTGGTGCCGTTAATCGTCTGGCTGCCGGCTTTGGTAACACCTGTCTTTTTTATTTTTACCATGCTGGCGATTTTGTTTGCCCACACCTATTTGTATAGCCTATACAGGAGTTTGCTAGCATGAATGAGGCCGCCGAACGGGCCGCTAAACTACGCGAACAGATCAACGAATACCGGTATAACCTCCACGTTTTGGACAGATCAATCATGAGTGAGGCGGCGGCCGACAGCCTCAAGCACGAGCTATCGCAGATTGAGGCTACGTACCCGCAGCTCATCACGCCGGATTCACCAACCCAGCGGGTGGCCGGGGCGCCACTACCCCAGTTTAAGCAAATTGGCCACTCTACCCGGATGCTTAGCCTTAACGATGTTTTTAACGAACAGGAGCTGCACGCTTGGGTGGATCGCATCAAAAAGCTTCTGCCGGCTGACGCCAAGCTGGAATATTTTATGGACGTCAAAATGGACGGGCTGGCGGCAGCGCTGGTCTATGAGGACGGTATCCTAACTCAGGCCATAACCCGTGGTGACGGCTTTGTCGGCGAGGACGTCACGGCCAACGTCCGGACCATCGAATCGGTGCCGCTAAGGTTGCGTGACCACAAGGGCTACGAACACTTTCTGAAGGGCCGTACCGAGATCCGCGGCGAAATCGTCATGTACAAAAAAGACTTTGCCAGGCTCAACCAGCAGCAAACCAAGGCTGGTAAGCCGGCTTTCGCTAATCCCCGAAACACCGCCGCCGGGACTATCCGCCAACTGGATCCTAAACTGGTAGCCGCTCGGCCACTGCAGTTTCACGCTTATGATCTTTTGCGCCAAGACGCTTCAGAGGTTGCCACTAATGAACTCGCTTACCAAGTTATCCGCGAACTGGGGGTGCTGGCTAACTCTATGGCTAAAACGGCTAGCTCGGTAAAAGAAATCATAAAATTTGCCGACTTATGGGAGAAAAAGCGCAAAGACTTGCCGTTTAATACCGACGGCTTAGTGATAAAGCTCAACGACCGTAAATTGTTTGCTCGGCTAGGCGTGGTAGGTAAAGCGCCGCGTGGTGCCGTGGCCTTTAAATACCCGGCCGAACAGACTACCACCAAAGTCAAAGACATTTTTGTTAGTATCGGTCGCACCGGTGCGGCTACGCCCGTAGCTATGCTGGAACCGGTAGTTGTGGCTGGCAGCACTGTGCAGATGGCTACTCTGCATAACGAAGGCGAAATTCGCCGCAAAGACATTCGGATTGGCGACACAGTCATTATCCAAAAAGCCGGAGACGTAATTCCAGAAGTTGTGGCGCCCTTGTCCAAACTGCGCAACGGATCCGAAAAGCCCTTTAAAATGCCCACTCATTGCCCTGAATGCGATACAAAATTAGTTAAAGCCAAAGAAACCGAGGCCGTTTGGCGCTGCCCTAATGACAATTGCCCCTCACGCAGCTGGAAGCTCGTCGGGCACTTTGCCAGCAAAGCAGCTCTAGACATAGACGGCCTGGGTGAGAAGAATGTTATCGCGCTGATTAACGGGGGACTAATTAAGGACCCGGCCGACATCTACACCATTAAAAAAGAAGACCTGCTTAAACTGGATCGCTTTGCCGAAATTTCAGCTACCAAACTAGTAAAAGCCATCCAAGCTAAGAAAAATCCTTCCCTACCGCGCTTTATTTACGGTCTAGGCATCCGGCACGTAGGTACACAGACAGCTATTGATCTGGCCGAGCATTTTCATAACTTGGAAAGGTTGAGCCAGGCGACAATAGACGAACTATCTGAAGTGGAGGGCGTCGGTGAGGTCGTAGCGGAGTCAATTGTGGAGTGGTTTTCGCGGCCCTCCAACCAGAAATTGCTGGAAAAGTTTAAAAAAGTTGGCGTGGAGCCAACGAGCGCTCACCACGTCAGCGGTCCGCTAGAAGGCAAAAACTTTGTAGTCTCAGGTACTCTTGAGTCGATGAGTCGCGAAGAAGCAGCCGAACGGATTCGAGCCCTGGGTGGCAGCTTCCAGTCGTCTGTTGGCAAAGAAACTGACTATATTGTGGTCGGCGAAAACGTTGGTGAAAACAAACTCAAAAAAGCCCGCGAACTCGGCACTAAAGAAATTTCTGAAAAAGAACTGCTAAAATTGCTCAATGGGTAAAGTAATTTTCATAACCGGCAACCAAGCCAAGGCAGATTTCCTGGCTAAATATTTAGGCCATGAAGTAGAGCATCGCAAGCTGGACCTCAATGAAATTCAATCGCTTGATCAACATGAGATTACAGAAAATAAAGCCCGCCAGGCATATGAGAAACTTCATGTACCAGTTTTAGTCGAGGATGTGAGCTTAACAATCAAAGCTATGGGCAAACTGCCAGGCCCATTTATTAGATGGTTTGAGCAGGAGCTTGGGCATCAAGGCATCTGTAAGCTAGTTGACAGTTTCGATGATCGTACTGCAATAGCCTCTGTGGTCTATGCTTATTTTGATGGTGAGAGTATAAAATTCTTTGATGGAAAACTAAACGGTCAAATTGCTAAACAACCAAGCCGTGACGATGGCTTTGGCTGGAATTCTATTTTTATTCCCGATGGTTCCACTAAAACTTCAGCTGAAATGGACGAAAAGGAAACTCAACGTTTTTCGCTAAGAACCACGACCGTTTATCCTGAGATTAAAAAATTTCTCAGTAACCTTGACACGGGCGAAGCATAAGCGTGTAATGGAGGTGGCTTCGTGCACCGGGCCCGTCCGCCTAAGGCGGATGCGAAAACTAAAATCGCAAAGCTAATAAAGATTAAAAACAGCTCAACCCAGTACTTAGACCCGAGTGCTTCGCAAATATCCGCTTTTAGCGGATAATCCCGGGACTAGGTGCTGGGCGAATCCCGGGCCCATGGGTGGGCTGCGCGAAGTCCGCAAGCTACAAAGCCGCTTATCGCAGAAGCGGCTTTTTGCGTTAGAATAATTTAGTACGGGGATGTAGTCCGCCTTGGGCGGACGCAGCATTTTTACCCTGTAGCATTTTTGGGGCTGTAGTTAAACGGTATAATAGGTCATTCGCATTGACCAGTTCGGAGTTCAATTCTCCGCAGCTCCACCAAAAAATTGCTATGGGGCGCATTGCGGAGGTCCGGGGTTCGACTCCGCCATGCTCCACCAGTGTTATGAATTTAGATACCACTACAAGACAAGCTATCTCACACACTCTACATTGCCTAACCGGCTGTAGCATTGGTGAGGTTTTGGGTATGGCCATTGGGCAGAATTGGTCCAACATTGCTCAGACTAGCTTGGCGATTGTGCTGGCTTTCTTTTTTGGCTACCTGCTGACTTTTAGAAACGCCCGAAAGAAGGGTCTGGATTCCAAAAGCTTCGCCAAAGTCGCCCTGGCTACTGATACCGTCTCGATAACATCTATGGAAATTATTGACAATGCTATTGAATGGCTGATCCCCGGCGCCATAAATTCGCGGATTAACTCCGGGCTGTTCTGGTGGAGCTTGGCAATTGCTTTGGCCGTAGCTTTTATGCTGACGGTGCCCGTCAACCGCTTTTTGATTAGACGGGGCATTGGCCACTCGCACGAATTCCATAGCTAGTTTTAACAGATTATTTTCTGTATAATGGTCGAGGTTAAAACGGGGATGTAGCTCAGTTGGCTAGAGCGCATGCATGGCATGCATGAGGTCAGGGGTTCGAGCCCCCTCATCTCCACCACGAAAAAGGGCCGACGATTCGGCTCTTTTTCTGTAACGATCTGTTGAATGGTACAATAGCCCCTATGAGTGCACGACGGCTTGTCCGTTCGGGTAAGAACGCTACAGCCTCGGAGAAGACAGCCGAAAGGATACAGAACGCCGCTCGAAGCCTTACTTATCGCATAGTTGTTGGCATCATTGGCATAGCAGTAGGCATTGCTGCATTGGTTTTAGCCGTAGTGTGGTTTCACAAAGTCTATGCCGATCCGCAGCACGTCTTTTGGGATATGGTCAATAATAATTTGACGACTCAAGGTGTTACTAAAGAAGTGTCACAAAATACCGGCACAGTATCTACAGACGAGCTAACTCAGATGGTATTTGTGCCCCAACCAATGTTACGCAGCGTTAAACAACTTAGTACATCCAGTGGTGGCACTACCACGCACTTGATTCTAGAAGCCGTCAGCACCCCGAAAGATAACTATCAGCACTACTCGTTAATTGAGCGCCAAGCAGCGCCCGGTCAGCCCAAAAAAGATTACGCCAAGGTCTATGCACTATGGCTCCATAACGGTGGTAGGGGTCAGTCTGATGGCCAGGCTACGTTTAATAACGCTGTCTTTGGAGCTTTGCTTTTTGGCAATATACCTCCTGAGCAACGGGCCAACATAGAAAGGTCACTACACACTGCCTACCACCTGGACTTCGCAGCTACCAAAAAGCAAAGTCAGTCCCACCGCCGAATTTACAGCTACGACGCGGTGATTAGCCTAAAAGATTATGCCAGCGCCGCCCACCTGTACGCTAAAGCTCTAGGACTGCCTAACGCCGACCAGATTAACCCGGCTAACTATGACCCCGACAGCAAATTGGCCTTTACGGTTACAGTGGATGTGCTGTCGCGCCAGGTCAAACAAATTGCTTATAAAACCTCCGGCATTACAGAAGCCTATAGTAGCTATGGAGTCTTGACGAATATCACTACGCCAAAACACACGGTCAGCTATCAAGAACTACAAAATGCCATTAACGCCGTCTCGAAATAGAGATGAAAAGTCTGGCTAAAAATTTGGTGGCTATGGTTCTGGGCTGGCAAGTCCGCCGTCTCCAAAAACGACATAACTTCAAGGTAGTAGCGGTGGCTGGTAGCATTGGTAAAACCAGCACCAAGTTGGCTATTACCCAAGTCTTGAGCCAGGGCTTTAGGATCCAACACCAAGAGGGTAACTACAACGACCTTGTTACCGTTCCGCTAATATTTTTTGGTCACCAGGCGCCAAACATTTATAATCCTTTGGCTTGGCTTTTAATATTTTGGAAAAACGAGAAGACTATTCGGAGCGCGTACCCTTATGAAGCTGTAGTTGTAGAACTAGGCACCGATGGCCCAGGGCAAATGCGTCAGTACCAAAGATATATTAAAGCGGACATTGGTGTTCTAACAGCCATCGCCCCAGAGCACATGGAGTTTTTTACTGACCTTGATGACGTGGCCCGCGAAGAATTAACCATATCTAAAATGTCCAAGCGGTTAATAGTGAATAAAGACCTATGCCCAGCTGACTATTTGGCCGATGTGCCGGATAACACCCTGACCTATGCTATAAAACAGCCGGCCGACTTTCGCCTGGGTAACATAAAATTTGAAGGGGCAGAGGCCAGCTTTGACATCTCGGCCGGCTCAAACACTTTTTTGCGCGCTGCCCACGAGCGCGTAACCGAACCCCAGCTTTATTCGATCAACGCGGCCGCGGCTGTTGGTGTTCAGATGGATATGACCCCACGGGCCATAGAGGACGGGATTCGCAGCATCAAACCGGTCAGCGGCCGTATGCAACAATTAGCCGGCATCAACGGCTCTATTATCATCGACGACACCTACAATGCCAGCCCCGAAGCCATGCGAGCCGCTCTGGATACTCTGTACCGAATAAAAACACCGCAAAAAATTGCCCTGCTGGGTAATATGAACGAGTTGGGCGGCTACAGCCCAGCCGAACATAAAAAAATCGGCGAATACTGCGATCCGCGTGAACTCGATTTAGTTTTAACACTCGGACCAGACGCTAATAAATACTTAGCGCCAGCCGCCGAGGCCAAAGGTTGCAAAGTTAGCACTTTCGATAACCCGTACACCGCCGGCGATTATTTAAAATCGGTCATCAAAGAAAGGGCAGTTATCCTGGCCAAAGGGTCACAAAACGGCGTGTTCGCCGAAGAAGCGCTCAAACAAATCCTAGCCCGCCCAGCCGACGCCAAAAAACTCGTCCGCCAGAGTAAGAACTGGATGAAAATAAAACACAAGGCTTTTGCCTCTGTTAAAATAAAGACAACATGAGGCGTTACAATCCGAAAGAAATAGAGCCCAAATGGCAGGAGGTTTGGGAAAAAGCGGACATCTACAAGGCCACCGAGAACAAATCTAGGCCCAAGAGATATGTCCTTGAGTATTTCCCATACCCTAGCGGCGCGGCCATGCACGTTGGACATGTTCGTAACTACACCATCGGCGATGTAATATCCCGGTCTATGAGGATGCAAGGCTATAACGTCCTGCACCCTATGGGCTGGGACGCTTTTGGCCTGCCGGCCGAGAACTACGCCATCAAAACTGGAATTAGCCCGCAAGAAGCAGTTGCCCAAAACGTACAACACTTTAAGAAGCAACTCATGCAGATGGGCTTTAGCTACGATTGGTCACGCGAAATTAACAGTACTGACCCGGGCTACTATAAATGGACCCAGTGGCTATTCTTACTTCTCTACAAACGAGGGCTAGCCTACCAGCAAGAAAGCGCGCAGTGGTGGTGTCCGTTTGACAAAACCGTATTGGCTGACGAACAAGTAGAGAACGGCCGTTGCTGGCGCTGCGGCCACGAAGTCGAAAGGAAAGTTCTTAAACAATGGTTCTTCAAAATCCGCGACTACGCCGACCGCTTAGAGAAAGATCTGGATAAGATTGATTGGTCACCGGCTATCAAGACCATGCAACGCAACTGGATAGGCCGCAGTGAGGGCATGATTTTCAGCGCCCCCGTAAAGGATACAAAACTTAAAATTAAGACCTTCTCGGCGCACTTCGAGGCCTTTAGAGCCGACACTTTTGTAGTTATTGCCCCCGACCACCCCATGCTACCAGAGCTGGTAAAAGGTACCCCCCACCAGCAAAAAGTCTTAGATTTTGCCGAGCAGATTCTTAAAAAGAGAGTCCAGCAGGGCTTTACAGACGAAGAACACGTGGAAGGCATTTTTACCGACCGTTACATCGACGACCCAGTAGGTAATGGTGACTTGCCCATCTGGGTGTCCAGCTACGCCTTAGCGCACTACGGGACGGGTATCGTTAAATGTTCGGCCCACGACGAGCGCGACTTTAAATTTGCCAAAAAATACGACATTAAACTAAAGCCAGTTTTGTTCCCACCAGACGAAAAAGAAGCTGAAAAAGTCCGTCGACTAGAGATCTGCTACACCGATATGAAGAACGGCATCTTGTCAGAGCCAAAAGGATTTGAAGGCAAAGTAGCCGCCCAAGTGCGGGAGCAGATCATTAAATATTTAGTAGACAAAAAACTGGCCAAACCCCAGGTGTCGTATAAAATCCGCGACTGGCTGATTAGTCGCCAGAGATACTGGGGTGCGCCAATTCCCATAATTCACTGCCCCACACACGGAACGGTTCCGGTCCCGGACGACCAACTCCCGGTAGTCCTGCCTGAAGTCAAGAGCTACGAGCCAAGCGGCGATGGCCAAAGCCCGCTGGCCAATGTTCGGGAGTTCGTTAATACCACATGTCCGAAGTGTGGCGAACCAGCCCAAAGAGAAACCGACACCATGGACGGCTTTGCTTGCAGTAGCTGGTACTTTTTACGCTTTGCCGATCCACACAACGATAAAGAAGCCTTTAGCCAGGCGAAGGCTGAGTTCTGGCTTCCGGTAGACGATTATATTGGTGGCGCCGAGCACGCCGTTATGCACCTACTTTACGCCCGTTTTTGGACCAAGGCTATGTTTGACGAAGGCCTAGTGAAATTCGAGGAGCCCTTTAGCCGGCTGCGTAACCACGGCATGATTTTGGCCCCGGACGGCCAAAAAATGAGCAAGAGCAAGAACAATACCATCGAACCGGATGACCTTATCGAGCAGGGCTATGGCGCCGATTCCATTCGCCTGATGGAACTATTCATTGGGCCCTGGAATCAATCGGCTAACTGGAGCGTGGAAGGCATCGGCGGAACTTTTCGTTTTCTGCAGCGTCTCTGGACGCTGGTTATGGAGTTTAACGAGGTTAAAAAGCCGCCTCAGGCTCATAACTCGATATTAGAGGTCCAAATTAGCCGAGCGGTCCATAAGACTATCAAAAAAGTCACCCAAGACATAGAATCCTTGGGCTTTAACACGGCAATCGCGGCTTTAATGGAGTGCATTAACCAGCTTTACAAGCTTAAGAGTTCCAAAAACTTTGGGCTGGCGCACGGGGCCTGGCGGTCTAATTTAAGTAGTCTGGTGCAACTTGTAGCGCCGTTTGCCCCTCATATAGCCGAGGAGCTGTGGCAAGAACTTGACAACGAGGGATCCATACACGTCAGCAATTGGCCGCTTTGGGACGAAAAGCTGGTGGCCGAAGACACGCTAACTCTAGCCGTTCAGATAAACGGCAAAGTCCGCGCCGAGATTGAACTACCGGCGGACGTCGATGAAAAAACGGCCGTAGAAGCCGCCAAATCCAACCCCAAAATCAAAGCTTTAATCGACAACAAAAAGATTAAAAAAACTATCTACGTAGCCGGTCGCCTAGTTAATTTTGTTGTATAGTAAGTAATTGACAAAAGCGCCTTCTGAAGCCTGAGCTAATTTGTTATGCTTAACTCATGTTCCCCTCTGTAATTGACGTAATAAAACAAAGGCTCCAATCACCATCCTTACCAAATCAAAGGCGAGACGAATACAGACTAGCCTTGTGTATAGAGGGGGGGGCGATGCGCGGCATCGTATCTGCTGGAGAGGCAGTAGCTTTAGATTTGCTCGGCTGGAAAAATCTGTTTGATGTGGTCTATGGGTCGTCGGCTGGGGCTTTCAACGGCGCTTTCTTTCTGTCTGATCAGGCGCTAAAGGGTGCACAGATCTACCTAAACCATGTAAATAACAGAAAGTTTATAAATGTTGCCAGGCCTTTGGTGGGCAAAAAGATTCTCGACCTAGAGTTTCTGCTCGATGATGTCTTGACTCACCGTCATCCTCTGGATTGGGAAAAAGTGGTAAACTCCGATATCGATTTCCGCGTAATAGCGACCGATGCTATACGAGCTAAACCCACAACTGTGCCGATCGGCGACTCCCAGACCAGTTTATTCGCGGCGCTGAGGGCTAGCGCCCATATACCTGGGGCCCACGGCACAAAACCCTACCATCTCGGAGGGAAACTGCTGTGGGATGCGGCCATTTTAGATCCATTTGGTCTGGACACTGCTTTAGCCGAAGGCTGCACTCATGTCATGGTGCTTTTAAGTTTACCTTTTGAGCGTGAGAGGCAAGCTAGCGTGGTTGATAAGTATTTTATTGCCCCGCATTTGGAGAGGATTAATCCCAAGCTGGCCCAGGCCTACCTGGAAAAGTACGGAGAGGACATCGATATTCTAGAAAGACTGATGCTACTGGATGACGATCCGCGCATATTAACGGTTGCGCCGCCGCTTAGTGGTCGCCTGCCCGGTCCCTTAACTAAAAACCGTAGACTGCTTGGCGAAGGCGCGCTTGCCGGTGCCAACAGTCTGTTTGACAAACTAGATATTAAGCAAGAGTTAAGGCACGAAATACTCAATCATATGAAAACTTCACTTAAAATCTAGCCCCGCTGATACTTATTTGTTTTTCGGTAGTTTAAGGGGTATAATTTCTTTTAAGCCACAAGGTAATATTAAGCACAAAAAGAAAAAGGGAGCTAGAACATGGGTAAGCCCAAAAAAAGAACCAGTCCACGCCGAACCGGCATGCGCCGTAGCCATTTGGTGCTTAAACTTGCTCGCCGGGTTAATGCCTCTAGCCCAGTAAAAGTTCAGCTAAAAAGGACAAAAACACCTAAAGCTGTTTCGCCCAAAAAAGCTTAAAAGTCTTGTAGCTTTCTAACTCGGTATTTGCTCCTGCGTTATACTAATAACCAAAGGGTTTTTTGCCAAAAAGGAAGATTTGACAATATGGCATCCAATCGTCACCTTGGCCGCATCGTTGCTCTGCAAACTTTGTACGAGCAGGATTTTCGGCTGGAAGTCAGTGATCCGGCTTTTGATCTGGAGCAGGTCTTAGAGCGTAACATCGCCCGCTACGACGAGACGATTGACGACAAGGATTTTATTAAGCAACTGGTACACGGCGTAGAAAAACATCAATCCGAGATTGATGACATCGTACGACCGGTTGCTCCGGAGTGGCCCATCGAACAAATTGCTAGGATGGACCGTATTATCTTGCGTATCGGCGTTTACGAACTGCTATTCGAAAAAGGTGTGCCGCCCAAGGTGGTGATCAACGAAGCCGTCGAGCTAGCCAAAGCCTTTGGCGGCGACAACTCCTCCAAGTTTGTAAACGGCGTGCTGGGTACAGTGTTACGCAACCAAGAAGCCGCTCAAAAGTCGAAAGCCAAAGGTCCAAAATCGAAAAAAACGGTGTCTTGACGAGTCTCCAAAAACTTCGATTGAATCATTTAAAAAACGTCATTAAAAAATTTCCAAAGTCGGTGGCCCACGAAATCATTATCGCCCTTAGTCATTCAACCTATAGCGACCTCGACGCCGCCCTAATTGTCCAAGAACTGAAACCGTTCGCTAAAAAAATTACCCGTCTCGGCCGCGGCTTGCCGACCGGAGGGGAAATCGAGTTCGCGGACGAGGAAACGCTAGGAGGGGCACTGGAACACAGAAGTTAATTTAGTATCCTCAGGGCAGAACCCCGAGGTAGTGAGGCTAAAAATAAAAAACTGCCGGCGCGCGTCGCGACGACAGTTCGTTGTTCAAAAAAAACGAAAAGATCACATTTCCTGGTCAAGTTGCATTAAGCCTTGGAAAGCTTGACGACCAGCATCGCCTTCGGGGTCGAGCTC
>OBEQ011098948.1_pt1 | contig 18940 bp, 22 predicted proteins | sample 1670901 | NCBI WGS metagenome assembly OBEQ01 (sample SAMEA104232315, study PRJEB22302) | groundwater metagenome | biome: forest; feature: aquifer; material: groundwater | place: USA | collected 2011-08-07 | depth 5.4 m
CTCGCGGCCGAGCTCGCGGGCCGTACGGTCGCGCTCAGCGTCGAGCCGCCTCACCCGGTCGTGCTCGGCTCGTGGGGCGCCGACGACGCGGTCCATCTCGAGGGCACGATCGTCGAGGAGGACGTCGCCGGTGCCGTTGCGGCGTGGGCGGCGCGCACGCAGCCGTGGGCGATCCTGGTCCCGAGCACCGCGTGGGGGCGTGAGGTCGCGTCGCGCGTCGCGGCCGAGCTCGGTGCCGGGCTCACTGGTGACGCGGTGGAGCTCGAGGTGTCCGACGGCCGGCTCGTCGCTTGGAAGCCCGCGTTCGGTGGGCAGCTCGTCGCCGCCATCTCAGCGTCGTCGCCGGTGCAGATGGCGACCGTTCGGGCCGGCATGCTCCCGGTGCTCGCGCCGCGACCCGGAGGCACCGCCGAGGTCGAGACCGTCGTCATCGAGCCGCGGGGCCGTGTTCATGTCGTCGAGCGCACCCGCGACGACGATCTCGACGTGCTGGCCGAGGCAGCAGTGGTGGTGGGCATGGGCACGGGAGTGCCACCCGAGGAGTACGCCGCGATCCGGCCGCTCGTCGACCTGCTCGGCGCCGAGCTCGCCGCCACCCGCAAGGTCACCGACAGGGGCTGGCTCCCGCGCTCCCGCCAGGTAGGCATCACCGGCCGAAGCATCGCGCCGCGCCTCTACGTGGCGGTCGGCCTCAGCGGCAAGTTCAATCACGTGGTGGGCGTGCGCGGCGCGCGTACCGTTCTCGCGATCAACCACGCCCCCGACGCGCTCGTGTTCGACGTCGCTGATGTCGGCATCGTCGGCGACTGGCGCGAGGTCGTGCCGGTGCTCGTCGCCGAGATCGAAGCCGCGCCCGCCGTGCCGCGCGCGGCGCGCTGACCATTCGCAGCCCGACCCGGCGGCCGCTAGCTCGCCGGGGCCGGCTCCTTCTTGGGCGGGCGCCAGAACACCGCGAGCAGCACCGCCGCGCCACCGCCACCCGCGCCGGCCGTCGTGGCGAGGCCGCCCCATCCGGTCCAGCTCGTGTCGAGCGCGTGGTCGAGTGAGAAGCGGCCCGCGCCGAGCGCGCCGAGGGCGAGCCCACACATGAACAGGGTCATGACGTACTCCCAACCCTCGCCGGGTCGGAAGATGAAGAAGCCGTTCCGCAGGTGGTTGGTGATCCAGGCCACGAGCATCACGCCCACCACACCCGCGGCCGCCAGTGGCGTGAGCACGCCGACCATGAGCATCGTCCCCGCGCCGAGCTCGGTGAGGCTCGCCAGCCACGCGTGGAGCCAGCCCGGCTTCATCCCCAGGCTGGCGAACCACCGTCCCGTGCCGACGATCTTCCCGCCGCGGAAGATGTGGTTGTAGCCGTGCGCCAGCATCACCGCACCCACCGTGACCCGCAGGATCAGCAGGCCGGCGCTCACGCCGTCGTCCATGGGGCCGAAGTCCTTTCAGCTGGACTCGATGCGGACCGATATGACGCTATCGTCAGGCGGAGTATGACGGGCTCCTGGCCCCCACGGAGGTAGGTCGATGGAGGCTCCCGAAGCCGAGCAGGTCGAATACGACCCGTTCGAGGAGTTCAACCGCAGTGCCGGGATCGGGGTGATCGAGGACCCGTACCCGATGTTCGCGCTCGTGCGCCCCACCACGCCCATCCTCAAGGAGGACGTGCGGGCGATGGTCGGCCTCGACAACGAGTCACCGGAGGCAGCTCACGTGAGCATCGCCGGCGCCGCCGACTCGGCCGAGGCGGTGCCCGACGTGTTCACCGCGTTCAGCTACGACGCCGTGCAAGCCGTGCTGCGCGATGGCGAGACCTTCTCGTCGGCCGGCTACGCCGACGTGATGGGCGTCGTGATGGGCCACACCATCCTCGAGATGGACGAGCCCGAGCACCACGTGTACCGGGGCATCATCCAGCAGGCCTTCAGCCGCAAGGCGATGGAGCGCTGGGAGGTCGAGGCGGTCGCACCGATCGTCGACGAGTACATCGACACGTTCGTCGACCGCGGCCGGGCCGAGCTCGTGCGCGAGCTCACCTTCCCCTTCCCGGTCAACGTGATCGCCCGTCTGCTCGGACTGCCCCGCGAAGACCTCCCGCAGTTCCACCGATGGGCCGTGGAGCTGATCAGCGTCGGGTTCGACTGGGACCGCGGCCTTGCCGCGTCGGGTCACCTGCGCGACTACTTCGCCGATATCCTCGACCAGCGTCGCCGCGAGCCCACCGACGACATGATGAGCGTGCTCGCTCAGGCCGAGCTCGATGGGCAGCGCCTCACCGACGAGGAGATCTTCGCCTTCCTCCGGCTGCTCCTCCCGGCCGGTGCCGAAACCACCTACCGCTCCGCGAGCAACCTGCTCTTCGGGCTGCTCACGCACCCCGACCAGCTCGACGCCCTGCGCGCCGACCGTTCGCTCATGGCCCAGGCCATCGAGGAGGGGCTGCGCTGGGAACCACCGCTGCTCACGATCCTGCGCACCGCCGCTCGTGACACCGAGGTGGTCGGCGTGCCGATCGCGAAGGGCTCGGTCGTGATCGTCAACATGGGCTCGGCCAACCACGACGAGGCCTACTGGGAGAACTCCGAGGAGTTCGACATCCTCCGCACGCAGCACCAGCACCTCGCGTTCGCGTTCGGACCGCACATGTGCCTCGGGATGCACCTCGCGCGCATGGAGACCCAGGTCGTGCTCAACCGGATCTTCGAGCGGCTGCCGAATGTCCGGCTCGACCCCGACGCCGAGATGCCGCACGTCAGCGGAATGACATTCCGCGCTCCCACCGCGCTGCCGGTGCTCTTCGGGTAAGCGTGTCCGGCGGGCCGCTCACGCCTGCGAGACGAGCAGCCGGTAGCCGCAGTCGAGCTCGGACCGTCCCAGCAGGTCGCGGTTGAGCTCGCGCCAACGACCGGACTCGAGATCCGCGGCGAGTCGGTCGAGCCCGGCTCTGATCGCAGCCGGGTCGACCTCAGCAAATGTCGAGATACCGGCCCGGACCGACGGGTCGAGGTACTGCTCCGGGCGCCGCCAGTACGCGGACTGGAACCCGTCGGCGCAGTCCCACGGCACCGGTACCACCTCGATCGTGTCCGCGCCGAGCGTGTCGGCGACCATCTCGATCGGAGGGGCGCGTCGTTCCTCGACCTCCGCGAGCACGGGCAGGTAGTCACGCGCCAGCCAGAAATAGCGCAGTCGACTGGGATCGAACGCCAGCACCACGCAACGCTCGGCCACGCGCCGGAGCTCGCGAAGGCCGGCGGGCTGGTCGCGCCAGTGGTGCACGGTGAGGACCGCCATCGCCACATCGAAGCTCGCGCGCGAGAACGGCAGCGCCTCCGCCACCGCCCGGACGGCGCGACGATCTCGCCGTTGCGCGATCATTCGCGCCGACGGCTCGACCGGCACGACGAACCGGTCCGTGGGCTCGTACGACCCAGTTCCCGCGCCGACGTTCACGACCGTGCGAGCCGATCCCAGGGCTCGATGGATCTGACGTGCGATACGGGGGTCGGGACGCCGGTTGCGTATGTAGTGCGCGCCGATCGAGTCGTAGGCATGCGGCGTCGCCATGGCACGAGTATGGACCGCCCGCCCCCGTCCGGCCCTGCTCTGCGAGCATGGTCGAATGCCGATGCTCGAGACCGGCCGCCTGCTGCTTCGACCGTTCAAGGAACGCGACCTCGACGAGTACGCCGCGATCATGGCCGACCCCGAGGTCGCGCGGTTCCTCGGCCACGAGCCACTCTCGCGTGACGACGCATGGCGCTCGATGGCGACGTTCCTCGGCCACGAGCGACTCCGCGGCTGGACCAACAACGCCGTCGTCGAGCAGGCCACCGGTCGGCTGCTCGGCCGCTGCGGCCTGTGGAGGCCCGAGGGCTGGCCCGGCCTCGAGGTGGGCTGGACGTTGGGGCCGTTCGCTTGGGGCCACGGGTTCGCGACCGAGGCCGCGGTCGCCTGGCGTGACTGGGCCTTCGACGTCCTCCAGGTGGACGAGCTGATCTCGGTTGTGCACCGCGACAACGCGCGCTCGGCGCGCGTCGCCGAGCGCATCGGCCACCGGTTCCTGCGGGAGCTCGAGGTGAACGGCCACCCGTGCCACCTCTGGGGACAGGATCGTCCGGCGCTCGGTTCTCCGGAATGATGATCGGCCGCCTCGAGGGAGTCGGTAACGCCTGCCGCGGTCAGGGAGTCCGGGCCGGATAGGCGCCACCCTCGGTCCGGTGGGACAGCAACGTGCCGGAGGCCGGCTCGAGAGCCGTCGGCGGCAGCCCCGAGCGCTCGGGGGTCTCCGGCGAACGCAGGGCACGCACCATCGCGGCGACGCACCCGGCGATCGCGATCAGCAGCACGACCACGCCGATGCCACGCACGGTCGACGCGATGGAGGCGGCTCGGTCGAGCCGGTCGAGGTGATCGGGCCCGAGCACGAAGGCCCAGTCGTGCTCACCGCCGATGAGCTGGAGCCGCTCGTAGGGTGCGTCGGCGATGTAGACCGCGGCTTCCTGGAAGTTGGTCGCGGCCCACGCGAGGCAAGCCGCCGAGGCGAGCTGGTCTCGACGGAGGACGAGAAAGTAGAAGGCCAGGCCGAGTGGTACGAGGCATTGCATGACCGATCCCATCGCCGCCGTGAGCACGTCGTTGATCGGAACGATGTACATGATCAGGTGGCCGAGCTCGTGGAAGCCGAGGTTCACGAACCTGAGCACTGGCACGCGGATGTCGCGCACGAACGCGCACCAGCCGAGGGCCAGGCACCATGCCAGCACGGCCCAGCACTGCCACGGCTTCACCGGACGCCACCGCATCCTCGGGGTATCGGCACCCGGAGGGGCCCCCTTCATCACGCCGATCTCGACGCGCTGGCGCGCCCTGGCGGCGCGTAGGAGCGTCGAGAACGTGGTGGTGACCGAGGCGGTAGGCTGACATCGGCGTCAGTGAAAGTACGTCGGTGAAGGGGGTGGCCACATGCGGGCCGAAGAGATGATCCTCGTCAGCGTCGACGACCACGTGGTGGAGCCGCCGACCCTCTTCGAGAACCACCTCCCGGAGAAGTGGAAGGAGTTCGCGCCCCAGAGCGTGAAGAAGCCCGACGGCATCGACGTGTGGGTCTACGAGGGCGGAGAGATCCCCAACATCGGGCTCAACGCCGTGGCCGGGCGCCCGCCCGAGGAGTACAACATCGAGCCGACCAGCTACGAGATGATCCGCGACGGCTGCTACGACATCGACGAGCGGATCGTCGACATGAACCGCAATGGCGTGCTCGGCTCGATGTGCTTCCCGAGCTTCGTGCAGTTCTGCGGGCAGCTGTTCTCGCGGTCGAAGGACCTCGACATGGGCCTCAACCTGCTGCGCGCCTACAACGACTGGCACATCGACGAATGGTGCGGCACGCACCCGGGCCGGTTCATCCCACTGTCGATCCCGCCCATCTGGGACCCGCAGCTCATGGCCGACGAGGTCCGTCGGGTGGCGAAGAAGGGTTGTCACGCGGTGACCTTCTCGGAGAACCCGTTCAAGCTCGGCTGGCCCCACATCTTCGGCAACCACTGGGACCCGTTCTTCGCCGCCTGCGCCGACGAGGGCACGATCATCTGCCTGCACATCGGCTCGAGCTCGACGCAGATCGAGATCGCGCCCGGCGCGCCGATCGACATCATGATCACCCTCACACCGCTCAACACGATGCAGGCGGCAACCGACCTGCTCTGGTCGCCGGTGCTGCGCAAGTTCCCGACGCTCCAGTTCGCGCTCTCGGAGGGCGGCACGGGCTGGATCCCCTACTGGCTCGAGCGGGTCGATTACGTGTACCAGCAGCACCGATTCTGGACCCACCAGGACTTCGGCGATCGGCTGCCGAGCCAGATGGCGCGCGATCATTTCACCTTCTGCTTCATCAGCGACCGCGCCGGCGTCGACGAGCGCCACGCCATCGGGATCGACAACATCACGTGGGAGTGCGACTACCCCCACTCCGACTCGAGCTGGCCTCACTCCCCCGAATCGCTGGCGAAGCAGCTCGACGGCGTGCCCGACGACGAGGCGAACAAGATCGCCTACGAGAACGCACTGCGGATCTTCCGCTACGACCCGTTCGTGCACCGCCCGCGCGAGCAGTCCACGGTCGGGGCCTTGCGCGCGCTGGTGAGCGACTAAGCCTCACCCCGCCCGGCTGCTGTAGCGGAGGGCGGGAACGAGGCCGGCGTGGGCTAACAACCCGACCTCGCGTTCCTCCGCCGCGTCGAGCACGACCCCGGCGCCGGGTCGGCGCCCGATGATGAAGGTGACGACGCAGTCGCGACAGGCGGCGGTGCCGTCCATCGCACACTCGTCGCAATCAATCGTGCGCGTCGGCTCGGAGTCGGCTCCCCAGATTCCTCCCACCGTGTCTCCCACCGTGCCTCCTCTCCTGCGGGCCGCCCGCCGGAGGGTCGCAGGAGGGTGTGACAGCTACGCGAGCGCGGCCCGCAGGGCCTCGACCTGCTCGGGCACGGCCCGGTACCAGACCCACGCGCCCCGCTTCTCGCTCTCCACCAGCCCGGCTTCGCGCAGCACCTTGAGGTGGTGGCTCACCGTGGGCTGGGAGCGGGCGAGCGGCTCGACCAGGTCGCACGCACACACGCCGCCGGGCCGCGCCGCGACCAGGCTGAGCAGCCGCAGGCGGGCCGGGTCGGCGAGCCCCTTGAACCCGGCGGCGAGCTGCTCCGACTCGTGGGGCGACAGGACGCCGCCCAGGACGGGACCGCAACACGCTTCGATCGGTCGGGTGGCGCTCACCGAATCATATTGACAGAGATCGATATCTGGAGCAAGATATCGACCAAGATCGATGTCTGGGATCGATGCCTGGAGGCCCGTATGTCCCGTGTGCAGCTCGCCCTGAACGTCGCCGACCTCGACGCCGCCGTCGACTTCTACTCCCGCCTGTTCGGCACCGAGCCGGCCAAGCGCCATCCCGGCTACGCCAACTTCGCCATCGACGACCCGCCGCTCAAGCTGGTGCTCTTCGAGGGCGACGGCGCGCCGGGGACACTGAACCACCTCGGCGTGGAGGTCGGCTCACCCGACGAGGTCGCCGCGGCACAGCGTCGTCTCGGCGAAGCCGGCCTCGAGCCGGGCACCGAGGAGGGCGTCACCTGCTGCTACGCGGTCCAGGACAAGGCCTGGGTCACCGATCCCGACGGCGCGCCGTGGGAGGTCTACACGGTGCTGGCCGACTCGCCGACATTTGCCGATTCGCCGACATTTGCCGACTCCCGCAAGGGCTGCTGCTGAGCGCTCAGCCCCGCAACACCCGTAGCAGCGCCTGCGCGCCGATCACACGGGCACCCTCGGCCTCTGCATGCTCGCGCACCCAGCCGTCGGACGACACGACGAGCGCAGGAACCTGCGGCGGCAGCGTGGCCACCTCGCGCACCACCACGACGTCGGCTTCCTCGTCGGGTGCCGAGAACACCACTCGCACGCCCGGGCGCCGCACCGGTCGCATCGGGCCCACCTCGGCGCCGTCGAACACGAGGGTGATCGTGCAGCGTACGCGGAGGTGCAGCTCGGCGAGCGCGTTGACGAGTCGGTCGCGCTGCTCGGCCGGCGACACCTCGGGCCACGCTTGCATCGACACGTTGTAGCCGTCGATCAGGACGACGGCCTGCGGTGTGCGCAGCATCGCGTCGATGGCGACGGGATCCTCCGCCACGAGCCCGGGTGGCACGGGCACCTGGGCACGGCGGGCGCGCGTGCCGCGCTCCGTCTCCTGAGTGGCGGGAGCCGCGGTGGACGCGCTCTTCAGTGCGGCCGCGGGCACCATGTTCCTCGCGCGCTCGGCGACGCCTCCGAGACCGTTGGCGAGCCGGCGGGCAAGCTCGGCCGCGTCGGCCAAGGCCTGGAGATCTGCCCTTCGCAGTCCGGTCCCGGGCTCGGGCGCGCGCTCGAGGGCCGCGTTGGCCTGACGGAGCGCGTCCTCGGCGGCGGCGAGCTCGGCGCGCGCCGCGCGCAGCTCGGTCTCGGCACTTCGGCTGCGCTCATTGGCCCGGCGGGCCCGCTCCTCGATCGCCTCGGTAGCCGCCTGCACCGCGGCGAGGGCTCGCTCGAGCTCTTCGGCCTTGCTGCGGGCCGCGCCGGCCTCGCGCTCGGCCTGGCTCTCGCGGGCACGGCGGGAGCGCCGCTCCTCGCGTAGCTCGTGCTCGAGACGCGCGACGTCCTCGTCGGCCAGAGTCCGGCCCTGCTCGGCCCGGCGCCGGGCCTCGTCGACCGCGGCGAGCCGCGTCTGGAGCGCCTTGATGTCGTCGTCCTCCTCCTTCACGCGCCGGCTACGCGCGTGCGAGCCGCAGATCACACCGAGGCCGAACGCCCAGCCGGGCGGACGGCCCGCGTAGAGGGCCGACGCCAGCAGTGGGAGGTCTTCGCGCTCGGCTGCCGCCGCGACCTGCTCGGCCGCCGCCGTCTGGTCCCACGAGTCGACTGCGGCGATCACCTCGGGGCGCTCGAGGAAGCGCTCCACGGCGCGATCGCGGAATGCGACATCGGTGTCCATGGCCCGCATGAGCTGTTGGCGCGCGGCGCCCCGCGCCAGGCCGCGCCGATCGAAGCCGGCCAACGGCCGCAGCGCGAGCGGGAGCTCGGGCGCCTCGAGGTCCTTCAACACGTCGCCCGCGGTGTCGAGCAACGGCGCGAGAAGTGTCTCCGGGAGCGTCGGGACCATCGGCTCGCTGATCGTGTCGCTCATGGCCGCTCCCGGCATGCCCCTGTCGAGGGGAGCCCGTAGACTGAAGGATACGACCGGTCACCGGGCCGGGCCGGGAGGGGTCGCATGCAGGCACGATACGAGGAGATCACCCTCGACACGCGGGGCGACGGCGACGTCCTCGACGTGACCTCGTACGCGCAGAAGGCCATCGACAACGCCGGCCTCTCCGACGGCCTCTGCACCGTGTTCGTGGCCCACTCCACTTGCGGCATGACGACCATCGAGTGCGAGCCGGGCTGCAACGCCGACCTCAACGCCATCCTCGAGCGGATCGCGCCCCACGATGCCACGTGGGAGCACAACGAACGCAACGCCGACACGAACGGCCACAGCCACGCCCGCGCCGCGCTGATCGGCCCTTCGGTGACCGTCCCCTTCACCGGGGGCGAGCTCATGGTGGGCGTGTGGCAGAAGATCGTCTGCATCGACTTCGACGACCGCCCGCGCACCCGCAAGGTGGTCGTGCAGCTCCTCGGCGCCTGAGGAGGGCTCACGGCGCCCGCTCGGGCGCTCGCACCGCGCCGGCGTCGAGCTCCTCGATGGCCTCGGCACCCGCGCCGCACCATCGGCACTCGATCCGGTCGACCCGCTCGTCGAGCAGCTCCGCGTCCTCGACCGTCAGCTCGCCGCCCACGCTGAAGTGGTGGAACTCCTTGGTGCGGCGCGTCGCGATCACGTCGAAGCGGGTGAGGTTCCCGCACGCCGTGCACCGGTAGCGCGTCGTCACCCGCGGATTGTACCGACCCCGTTCCCGCCGGGATCCGCCCGAGCCGAACGCACGTTCGATAGGGTGGGTGGCTCGATGCTCGCCACTTCCCCGCTCCACTCCCCCGCCGCTCCGCCGGCACGCCAACAGTCGTTCGACGACCTGGGCACACCCCTCCACGACGTCACCTTCGCGGTGCTCGACCTCGAGACCACCGGGGCCTCCGCGAACGATTGCGCGATCACCGAGATCGGCGCCGTGCGCTACCGCGCCGGTGAGTGCCTCGGCACCTTCCAGACCCTGGTCAACCCGGGCGTGCCCGTCCCGCCCTTCATCACCGTCCTGACCGGCATCACCGAGGCCATGCTCGTGCCGGCCCCACCCGTCGCCGAGGTGCTCCCGGCGCTGCTCGAGTTCGTCGGCGGCGCGGTCATCGTGGGCCACAACGTGCGCTTCGACATCGGCTTCCTCGACGCCGCGCTCGTCGCCCACAGCTACCCACGCCTCGGTCACAGGCGCGTCGACACGATCGGGCTGGCCCGGCGGCTGCTGCGCGACGAGGTGCCCAACCTCCGCCTCGTCACGCTCGCCCGGTACCTGCGAACGTCCGTCGATCCGTGCCACCGCGCGCTCGACGACGCCCGGGCCACGGCCGAAGTGCTCCACGCGCTCATCGAGCGTGCCGCGTCCTTCGGCGTGCTCGGCCTCGACGACCTGCTCGAGCTGCCCACGATCCGCGCCCATCCGTCGGCGAACAAGCTGTCGCTCACCGCCCGGCTCCCGCGCGGGCACGGCGTCTACCTGTTCCGGGACCGCGGCGGACGCGTCCTGTACGTGGGGAAGGCCACCAACCTGCGGGCCCGCGTGCGTTCGTACTTCGGTGGCGACGACCGTCGGAAGGTCCCGGCGCTCCTGCGAGAGACCACGGCCATCGACCACATCGAGTGCGCGCACCCGCTCGAGGCGGCCGTGCGCGAGCTCCGACTCATCCGGGAGCACGAGCCGCGCTTCAACCGCCGGGCAAAGGGAGGTGGCCGTGCGGCCGCGTACCTCAAGCTCACGCTCGACGAGCGCTTCCCCCGGCTGACCATCGTGCGCGTCGCTCGTGACGACGGTGCCGTCTACCTCGGCCCGCTCCACTCGACCGCGTTCGCGCGCACCGTACGCGAGGCAATCGAGTCGGCCGTGCCGCTCCGCCGGTGCACGAAACGCATCGGCCGGGCTGCTCGCCTCTGCGACGGCGCACCCTGCGCGCCGGCACAGCTCGGGGTCGCGTGCTGCCCGTGCCACGGACACACGAGCGCGGCCGAGTACGGCGACGTCGTCGATGCGATCGTACGCGGACTCCGTCACGACCCGGCATCGCTCCTCGGCCCGCTCGAGGACCGAATGGGTGCGCTGGCCGAGGCCGAGCGGTTCGAGGAGGCCGCCTCGACCCGCGACCGGCTCGGGGCGCTCCGCCGCGCGCTCGCCCGTCAGCGCACCTGCGACGGACTACGGGCGGCCGGGCGGGTGCGGCTCGAGCTGCCCGAGGGTGAGGTGCAGATCGTGAACGGACTCCTCGTGCTCGACGGCGACGAGCCCGCGACGAGCGACGCCGACACGAGCCGTCTCCCGCCCGGCCGCGGCGAGGTCGACGAGCTGCTCGTCGTGGGGCGCTGGCTCGAGCGCGCGGCGGGCACGGCGCGGGTGCGCCTCACGGAGGCGACGGGCACGCTGGCCTCGCCGCTCCAACCGCTGCCCGTCTACGAGGTGGCGCTGCGTCGGTCGGTGCGGCCCGGCCGCTGAGTGGTGGCAGACGCGGCGGTGCGTGCCGAGCTCGCGGCGTTCCGGCGCGCCATGAGCCAACGCGAGCCTTCGATCAGCACCTGGGCGATCGTCGCCGTCACGAGCGCCCAGAACGGCACCAACGCGAGCAGCCTCAGGTAGTGGAGAGGATTCGCGCTCCGGAACATCTGGATGAGCCTGTCCTTCGTGACGAAACCGAGCACGTCGGCCACGATCGCCACCACGAAGAGACCGGCCGGCACTGCCACGACCCAGGCACCGATGCGCAGCGGCAGCGTCGCCATCGGGTGATGGGCCGGCGGCGGGCCGGCCCCGGCCGGGGCGGCCGGAGCGGCCGCGGGCACGGGCTGGGCCGCGCTCACCGAGGGCAGCACCGCGGTCTCGCCGACGGCGTGCACCGGCCGCGTGGCCGCGGCGACGGCGGCATCGGGCGGACCGGACGCGGCCCCGGGCAGGTAGGTAGCCGGAGTCTTCAGCGACTGACCGCAGCGCTCACAGCGGAAGGTGGGCGTGCCCGGGAGCGAGTCGAGCCGGTGCTTGTGCCGGCAGCGCGGGCACTGGAGGGCCTTCGCCATCGGCCCGTCAGCCCTCTGCACCGCGCGCCGCCCGGCTCACCTTCACGAACGCCTCCAAGGTGGCCGCGGCCCGGCCACTGTCGATGGTGGCGCCCGCGCGCTCGACGCCCTCGGCGAGGTCGGCGACCGCGCCCGCCACCAGCAGGGCGGCGGCGGCATTCAGCACGACGACGTCGCGCGGCGGGCCTTCCTCCCCCCCCAGCACGCGTCGCGCGATCGCGGCGTTGGTCGCCGCGTCGCCGCCTACGAGTGCCGCGGGCTCGGCGCGCGCGATGCCGAGCTCTGTGGGGTCGAGCACGAACCGCCGGACCGACCCGTCGCGCAGCTCCCGTACCGTGGAGACATCGGTGATGGTGATCTCGTCGAGCCCGTCGTGGCCGAAGAACACGAGCGCGCGCTCCGTCCCGAGCTCGGCCAGGGTCTCGACCATCCGCTCGGCCATCGCCGGATCCGCCACGCCGAGCACCTGGCGCCGGACCCGGGCCGGGTTGGCGAGAGGCCCGAGGAAGTTGAAGGTCGTGGCCACGCCGAGCTCCCGACGCGCAGGGCCCGCGAATCGCATCGCGGGATGGAACTTCGGCGCGAAGCAGAAGCCGATGCCGGCCTCGTCCACGCAGCGCGCGACGCCGGTGGGCCCGAGGTCGATGACGACCCCGAGCGCCTCGAGCAGGTCGGCCGAGCCGCACGCCGACGACGCGGCTCGATTCCCGTGCTTGGCCACCCGCACGCCGGCACCGGCGACCACCAGCGCCGCGAGCGTCGACACGTTGATCGTGCGCGACCTGTCGCCGCCGGTGCCGCAGGTGTCGACCACGGGACCGCCCGACCCGTCGAGATCGAGGTCGACGAGCTCCGCGAACCGCAGCATCGTGCGCACCATCGCGGCCAGCTCCGCGCTGGTCTCCCCCTTCGCCCGCAGGGCGACGGCGAAGCCGGCGATCTGCGCGTCGGTGGCGTCGCCCCCGAGGATGGTGGCCATCGCCCGCTCTACCAGGGCGGACGGGAGGTCGTCACCCCGGAGCAGCGGACCGAGCACGTCGGGCCAGGCGAAGCCGGTCGCGTCGGTTTCGTCGTCGCCCGCCATCAGTCCCACCAGAGATCGCCGTCGAGCACGCCCCGAGCGATCAGGCCGAGCTGCACCTGGGTGGTGCCTTCGACGATCGTGAGCTGCTTCGCGTCGCGGTAGTGCATCTCGAGCGGATGATCCTTCATGTAGCCGGCCGCGCCGAGCATCTGGAGCGCCTCCCCCGACACCTTCACCGCCAGCTCGGTCGCGTAGTACTTGGCTATCGAGAGGTACGGCACCCACTCCTTGGTGAACTCGCCGCGGTCGGCCATCCACGCGGCACGATAGGTGAGGAGCCGGGCCGCCTCGAGCTCGGCCGCCAGCTCGGCGATCTTCCACTGGATGCCCTGGAAGTCGGCGATGGTCTGACCGAACGCCTCGCGCTGCTTCACGTACTCCACCGCGTACATGAGCGCGCCCTCGGCGAGGCCGATGCCCCGCGCGGCAACGATCGGGCGCATCGAGTTGAGACCGAGCATGGCGAGGCGAAAGCCACCGATCTCGCCGATCACGTTCTCGGCCGGCACCCGCACGTCGTCGAGGATCAGCTCGCCCGTGTCGACGCCCTTCACCCCCATCTTGCGGTCGACGTGGCCCACCTCCACGCCCGGCCAGCTCCGCTCGACGATGAACGCGCTCACGCTGTCGTGGGCGCGCGACTCGGCCGGGCCGGTCTTGGCGAACACGCAGTACCAGTCGGCCTGGCGTACGCCCGACATCCAGCACTTCGTGCCCGACAGGACCCAGTCGGCGCCGTCGGGGCGGGCCCGGGTCCACATGCCCATCACGTCGCTGCCGGCCTGAGGCTCGGAGAGGCCGAACGCAGCACGGGCCTCGCCGGTGGCGATCGGACGCACATAGCGCTCGTTCTGCTCGGGACTCCCGGCGATCATCACGGGCCCGGTCGGGAGCCGGGTGAGCAGGAGCATGAGCGAGGCCGCGTTCGAGTACTTGGCGACCTCCTCGATGGCGAGGGTCAGGCCGAGGATGCCCGCGCCCGAGCCACCGTGCTCCTCGGGGATGCAGAGGCCGGTGAGGCCGGCGCTCACGAAGAGCTCGAAGAGGTCTTCGGGGTACTCCTCGGTCTCGTCGATCTCGCGGGCACGTGGCGCGACCCGTTCCCGAGCCAGCTTGCGCACCGCGGCCTGGAGCTCCGCCATCTCCGGCGCCAGGTCGAAGTTCACGCAGGGCAGACTACCGGGGCGGCAGCCACGCCCTCGTCGGTCAGTGATGGCGCGACCAGGCGGCGCCCTGTTGGCGAACCAGGCTCACGAGGTCGCCGAGCGCGATGTTGACGTCTACCAAGTGCAGACCCCACATCGGGCCCAGGCTGTCGATGAGGTGCGGTCGTGTGTCGCCGGGGCCCCGGACGTCGTCGATCTGCAGCCAGCTCGCGCCGTCCGCCTCGCGGCATGCTGCCTTGAACAACCCGGGGTAGGTCACCCATGGCGTGGGAGTGCTGGCGAGCACATCCGCGGGCAGGGCGGCGCCCAACGCGCCGAGGTTCAGGTGGGTCGGAAAGTAGGGATGAACCTCGGCGGTCCCGCCGCGCAGCGCAGCCGCGTTCACGCACAGCACCTCCCCTTCGGCGCTGCCGGCGCCCCGGACCTCGTTGAACTGATTGCTCGGCCGGCCGAAGAGGCTGTCGGCGGGCGGCTGGAGGTCGAAGGAGGAGAAGGCCACCACGCAGCCGGTCTGGTCGGCCGATCGACAGGCCGGGACGTGGGCGAAGTCACCACCTTCGTCCCGTCCGGCGGGCACGACGACGTTGCCCCCCAACAGCAGCGCGGACACCAGCTTGCGTCGCAGCGCCGGGTGGGGGTCGAGCTCTTGCTTCACCAGTGGGATCAACATGCCCGAGCCCTGGGAGTGGCCGATGAGCACCACGCCGCGCCCGTGGTTGTCGTGCGTCAGGTAGTCGCGCCAGGCAGCCCGCACGTCGCCGTAGGCCAGGGCCGTCGCCTCGGGGCTCAGGTGGCCGCCGATCGCCGCCAAGGTGAGCTGGCGGTACATGGGGGCGTACACCCGACACGCCTGCGAGAAGCGGGAAGCCTGGGCGATCGCCACCTTGACCTCGTTGGGGTCGATGTGGAGGTCGGCATTGGGACCCGGCTGAAGACTGACCGTCGGGTAGACGTAGAAGCAGTCGATCGGCGGGTTCGATGCCGACGCGGCCCGTTCGATGCTCGTGGTGCCGTCGGCCCGTACCACAGTGGTGGTCATGTCGGCCTCGCACGGGTTGTCGGCCAGCCGCGGCCTACACAGCCACACCGTGTGCGATGCGCCGTCGGCCCCGCGCGCACCAGACGACCCGCTCTTCGACCCGCCGCCGGAGCTGCACGCACCGACCAGCAGCACGCACACCACGAGCAGCGCCCCACACCGCTTCACGGTTTCCGCCTCAGCCGAACAACCGGCGACGCTAGCTCGGTCTCGCGCCGGCCGAGCTCGGCGCGCCGCTCCGTCCGCCTCGCTACGAGGCCGGCAGCGAGTAGTCGTTGCGATCGGCGGGGTCGTCCGAGAGATACTCGACGAACTCCCATTCGTTCCCGTCGCCGTCGTAGAAGTAGAGCCGGCGGCGGTGGGGATGCGTCTCGGCGCCGATCCCCTCCTGGTAGCCCGCGACACGGAGCCGCTCCGCGACCGCGTCGACGTCGTCGACCGCGAACCCCACATGGTTGACGCCCGGATCGGCGTAGGGATGCCGCCGGGTGGTGCCGAGCTCGGGTGGCTGCTCGAGCGCGATATAGGTGTCGTCGGTCCCGATGTGCAGCCAGCGGCGCCCGTGAGCCTCCCCGTGCCCCCGCACGACGAGCTCCGGCAGCGCGCACTGGAGGAACCGCACCGCTCCGTCCAGATCCGAGACCGTGATGTTGGCGTGCTCCACGTAGACCGTCATCTCGTCGTGTCCCTGCTCGCCGTCGCTCACCGTTCCCGAGAATCTACCTCTCGTTCGCACCGGTCGGACGGGTTCCACGGGCGGACCGGTGGCAGAGGTCGTCCGGCCGAACGTGACGCGGGGTTCAGGCCGACTTGCGGCGCTGGCGAATCAGCCGGCGGCGCTCGCGCTCGGTGAGGCCGCCCCACACGCCGTGCTTCTCACGGTTCACGAGCGCGTGCTCGAGGCAGGACTCGCGAACAGGGCACAGCGCGCAGATGGCCTTCGCTTCGTCGGCGTCGTCATCAGAGAGGGGGTAGAAGATCTCCGGGTCGACGCCTCGGCATCGGGCGACCTGGCGCCACGACAGGTTCATCGCAAGGTGACTTGTCCTCACAACGCCGACTTCCTTCTCGGCAAGCCGTACCAACGATCCTTCTTCGGTCGGTATTCCCCTCCCCTGAAGGGCCAGAACCGGCTCGCTCTCCGCCGCGGGGCCGGAATCGCCACCTCGTAGGATTCCCCCGTGCCCCCCGAACCGGCTCGGTCCGACCCGGCTCGGTCCGACCCGGCCCGGCCGGCGCGCCAGGTCGCCGCCCTCGTGGCCGCGGTCCTCGCCACGGTGCCGGGCCTGGCGCTACGGATCTCGGGGGCGCACCCGGCCGAGTGGGTCGCGGCGACCGCGTTCGGGCTGGCAATCGTGGGCGGCGCCTTCCTGCTCGCCTGGGGCGCAGAGGCGCTCCAGCTCGACGTGTCGCAGGGCCTCGCGCTGGCCCTGCTCGCGCTCATCGCGGTGCTGCCCGAATACCTCGTCGACTTCGTGTTCGCGTGGAAGGCCGGCAAGGACCCGCACACGTTCGCGCCCCTCGCGCTGGCCAACATGACCGGCGGCAACCGGCTGCTCATCGGCGTCGGGTGGTCGATGGTGGTCTTGGTCGCGGCGTGGCGGATGACCCGCCTCGCAGAGGCCTCCGGCTACGTGGGCGAGCTCGACACGCGCGTCAGCATCGAGCGCTCGCACTCGATCGAGGTCGCCTACCTCGCTCTCGCCACGGTCTTCTCCCTCACCCTGCCCCTGAAGCGATCCCTGACCGCGCTCGACTCGCTCGTGCTCCTGACGATCTTCCTCGCGTACATGCTGCGCATCACCCGGGCCCCGGCCGAGGAGCCCCACCTGGTCGGGCCGGCCCGCCTGGTCGGCGCGCTCCCGCCACGCCCGAGACGCGCCGTGGTCACGGCGATGTTCCTCACGTCGGCCGGCGTGATCGGAGTCAGCGCGGCGCCGTTCGCGAACTCGCTCGTGAGCACCGGCCGCGAGCTTGGGATCAGCACGTTCCTGCTCGTGCAGTGGGTGGCGCCCCTGGCGTCGGAGGCACCCGAGCTGCTCGTTGCCGGGCTCTTCGCGTGGCGGCTCAACACGAACGCCGCGCTCGGCACGCTCGTGTCGTCGAAGGTCAACCAGTGGACGCTGCTCGTGGGCAGCCTCCCGATCGTGTTCGCGGTCTCGGCGGGCGGGCTCCACGGCCTTCCGCTCGACTCGCTGCAGCGCGAGGAGCTGTTCCTCACTGCGGCGCAGTCGGCGTTCGCGGTTTCGGTGCTCGCCAACCGGTCGATCGGCGTGAAGGAGGCACTCGGGTTGCTCACGCTGTTCGGCTCGCAGTTCGTGCTCGGTGGCGTGCTCCCCGGAGGCGCCCGGGCCGTGGAGCGGGTCGGCGTGGGCACGCTCTACCTCGTGCTCGCGGCCGGCATCCTGTGGCGGCAACGGGCCGCAGTGCCCGGCCTCCTGCGCGACGGCTTCCGCACGCCGACGCACGAGCTCGCGCTGGGCGACGACCTCGCATCGGAACCGGCATGAGAAGATCGCCGTGATGGAGAGCGACGCGACCGGCACACCCGGCATGGTCGACTGGCGGGCGGTCGCTCGTGGCGCGGGCGTGGGGCTGATCGTGATCGCGCCCGTCACCGTGCTGCGCGCCGTCGTCGACCACCGGGTCCACGACTTCGATCGGAGCGGCTGGGCCGTCGTCTTCGTCCTCGGGATCCTCGCTGTCTATGCTGCCGCGGGCTGGTACGCCGGCTCGTGGACACCGCGGGTGCCGCTCACCAATGGTGCGGCCGCCGCTCTCGGCACGCTTCTGGCGTGGCTCCCGATCCGGGTGGCGATCTGGGCCGTCCGTGACGACCCGAAGGGGCTCTTCACCGGCTCGAAGCCGGTGTTCAGCGTCGGCGGGCTCTTCGGCAACGCCGTGTTCGCCGTCGCCCTGGGCATGCTGGGCGGGACTCTCGGTGCGCGGCGCGCGATGTGGCGCGAGAATGGTGGTGGTGGCGAGCCGGCCGGGCGGCCGCGTACCGGGGGCGGCGACGCCGACCGGTCCGAGGAACGTCCGGACTCCACCGGGCAGGGTGCTGGGTAACTCCCAGTCGGGGTGACCCGCAGGACAGTGCCACAGAGAGCAGACCGCCGATGGCGGCTCGGCGCTTCGGTGCCGAGCCGCACAGGCAAGGGTGAAACGGTGCGGTAAGAGCGCACCAGCACCCGGGGCGACCCGGGTGGCTCGGCAAACCCCACCCGGAGCAAGGCCAGACAGGGGGAGGGCGGCCCGTCCGCAGACACCCCCGGGTAGGCCGCTGGAGCCGGCGGGCAACCGCCGGCCGAGATGGATGGTCGCCCAGGGCGCGTGAGCGCCTGGACAGAATCCGGCGTACAGGCCGGCTCGCCACCACCACCACTCGCCGACCCGCGGGGACGCGCAGGTCACCAACGTTGCGACCTCGGAGCAAGGCCGAGGCCGACGCACGCTGGTACACCCCTCCGTTCCCGTCCCAAAGCCACGAACGGCGGCTTTGGGAGCGGGCTCATGAGGCGATGGCGGTCGCCGAACGGATCGGAAACGATGAACAGAACACGACGTACCACGCTGGCTGCCCTCGTACTAGGAGGTTGGTTGTGAAGCAGGGATCGAAGCTCTCCACCCGCATGCTGCGCGTCGCCGCGGCCAGCGGCATCGTGCTCGGCGTCTTCGCGCCCGGCGCGGCGGCCTTCGCTGTCGCCCGCCAGGAGCATGGGACCACCGTGAGGTGAGTTTCGCCAGGAGCATGGGACCACGTCTTCGCCAGTAATGGGACCACCCGGGGTCCACCAGCGGCGGTGCTGCTGCCGGTGGACTCGCCGCCTTCTGTCAGC